>Ga0315903_10002933_pt1 | contig 24304 bp, 34 predicted proteins | sample LakEriMetagenome_7_FD_203524 | JGI IMG/M metagenome (GOLD analysis project Ga0315903, IMG submission 203524) | Freshwater fungal communities from buoy surface, Lake Erie, Ohio, United States - Buoy 2 MA119 | ecosystem: Environmental > Aquatic > Freshwater > Lake | place: USA: Lake Erie, Ohio... | reverse complement strand
CGCCGCCGCAGAATCCGATAGCGCCAACGGTTGCAGTTCCAGTCGCTGCGTCTTGAGCGACGGAAACAGATGCAGAGCCGCCAGTTTCTGCATTTGATGGCGTTGATGTGTATGGGTATGTTGCGAATGTGAAAGGCGCGGAACTTGCTTGTGTCGCTGAGCCAGATGAGCGCCCGCCTCCTGTGCCGCCTGTATACGGCTCAGCGCCATAGATTGAAACGGTGGTTGCTCCCGCAGTGCCGCCGTTTGGCGGACCGAATGTTGTCTGACCCAATGAGTTCGCAGTTCCAGCACCACCGCCGCCTCCTCCTGCTGATGTGATGATAGTTCCGAAGGTGCTTGCACCGCCCACGCCGCCAGCACCGCCCAAACGCGCAATCGCGGTTGCAGCAGTGCCGATTCCCTTGATGTATGTTTCGGCTGCCGTTCCGCCAGCACCGCCAGCGCCAACGCCAATGGAATAACTTGCGTCTGGAACATAAAGATTCGGCACAAACACCCAGCCACCGCCGCCTCCGCCCGAGCCGCCGCTAGCGAATGCAGTTCCGTTCAGTCCAGTTCCAGTCGCAATGCCACCGCCTCCGCCACCGCCGCCTGCGCCAACTACGAGCGCAGCCACGAGATAATCAACGCCAGTTGGCTTCGTCCAAGTTGCTCCGCTCGTAAACATTTCCGTGACGAGCAAGCCACCGCCAGTCGTTGGTGAAGTGGTGGTGAGCAGCAGGCTCTTGATGGTTGCCTTCACAGAGCCAGTGACGGCTGCGGTCGTTGCGAGCGTGTAGGTCAAGTCCACATACTGCGCCGCCGAGTTGATGGCCGAGCCGCCTGGCGTGGTCGTGCCGCTGAACGAAGTCCAAGTGCCAGTGTCCAGCGCAGTGCCGATGACCGCCGTGCTGAGCGCCGTGTCGTTGGCGTCGTAGTAGATGGCGCTCAGTTGCAGGTTCCACTGCGAAGCCGTGCCGCCAGCCGTGCCGCTCTTGCTGATGACGGAGAGCGCCTTCTGGCGCAGCGCGAGGTTGTCATCCGTGAGGATGTACGAGCGAGTGCTGAGCGTCAGGCTGCTGCTCGTTGCCGCGGTGCCTGGATTGAGTTCCACGCCGTAGGTCTGCGTTGCGTCGTCAAAGACCGTGGTCGCCGTGATCTGTCCGTCGCTCAGGTCCTCGATTGACCAGTACGGCAAGTCGTTCTGGTTGGCGACGATTGGCGAGTCTGGATCGGGAGGCGTCAGGTTGAAGTTGGCGTTCGGGATGCCGTACAGCGCCTGCGTGCGCGCAGCGACGCCGAGCGGCGAGGCCGCGAAGGAGGTGTCGGAAGTGACGATAGTGTTGCCCTGATCGTCAATGATCCCGCCACGATTGTCGGCCTGGAAGCCGCCGTCTGAACCTAGCGTTGGCATCAGCGTCTCCTCTTCACAATGTCTACGAGGCTGTTCGGGTTGCGCCTGTTGGCTGTGATTGTAATCTCCTGCAAGAAGGTTCCAGGCATCAAGTTCCACTCAACCTGCTCAACTCGATACAGCCCAGTCAGGCTGAGTTCGGCGCAGGTGATGCTGACCCACTGACCAGGCTCCCACCGCTTCCGCAACGCAAAGGTTGATGCGCCTGTCTGGTAGTAGCCGGCAGAGAAGCCGTCCACATTGTGAGCTGCGGTTCCAGCCCCTCGCAGCGTGAAGTTGATGGTCTGGAGCGGCGCGTGCTGCTCAAGGAAGTAGGACTTGGCGGCGCGATTGACGGCGCCTGCGGCATCCTTCGCCGCCGTGGGGTAGTCCACCACTTGATCAAAGATCGGCGCGCCCTTGCGTTCGGCATACCCAGCCGAGCGGTAGTCCGAGACCTTGCTGACTTCTGAACCGCTCTCTGCGCTGATGTTGAAGAGTGCCTGCTTCACGGTGTTGTGGTCGTAGGCGACGGTCAGGCTGTATGGGAAGACCGTGGCCGCAGCAATCGTCGTGTCTGGGTCCTGCGTGCCAGTCGTGATGATCTTGTACGGCGCAGTCGCGTAGGTCGGCTTGCTCGCCGTGTCCACGAGCTTGTAGTAGAGGCTGCGGTCAAGTCCAATCCAGTAGCGGCGCTGCTTCTTGTCCTCGCCTGCATACGCCTCAACGATGCCGTCAAGGACGGAGCGGAGTGACCCCGCTGGGATGGTCAGACCAATGCTGTTCGCACTGTTGACGCCTGCGCCAGTGATGTCGGCTGTGCCTGCGGTGTTGAGCAGTCGTTGCACGCGATAGTCCTCGTCCTTGAACGAGTTGATGCGGCTCAGTGCTGTCTGCACCGCAGCATCCTCGGACTGGCCGCCTGCGATCACGAAGTTCTGCTGTGCGTTCTGCGCGCCAATCGGGGTGATCTTTGCCACGCCCTGGACGGTTCCCTTCGTGCTGACGGTCTGCGCGAAGTTCAGCGGACCAGACATCTTGATCTCAATCGCTGTGCTGCTGGTCACCTTCATCGAGGAGCCGCTGAACGAGGTGTTGATCTGACTGGTGAACTTGTCAGAGGTGCAGATAAAGTCCTCAAGGATCACGGTCTCGCCGCTCTTGAGATTGTGCGCTGAGGAGAATGTCAAGACCACGATCTGCAGGCTCTTAGATTTGAGCGCGGCCGTAGACGGCGTGATTCGCTGATCGCCAGTTCCGTTTGCGCCAGTGCTGGAGTAGGTGAAGGTGCGCGAACCTGGCACGCTGGCAACCGTGAAGGTTCCGTTCATACTGCCGCCACCGCCGATCACCCCGCTGATCCCGACTTGTAATCCAGCAAAGAAGTTGTGCGATGACGAGGTTGAGACGGTAACCGTGTTGCTGGATCGCACAAAGCCATCCTCGTCAATCGGATTGACGGTTCCAATCGGTCGCCCGACCACCACCAACTTGTCAAGGATCGCGTTCACCTCGTCCACTGCAATGTCGGCGATTGAGCCTTGCCCTGCGCCGTTCAAGCGCGCCACGATGTTGGCGACAATGCCGATGAAGTACAGGTCGGCGTCTGTCGGCGCGGTGCCAGTGGCGACCTTGTAGAGCCGCACGCGCGCTTGGTCTGGGATGTTCGCCCACCACGGACCGTCGCTCGGCGTGTCGTCCTGCGCCACGCTGAAACTGATTGAACTCGTGTTGCCATCTCCCGATGCGCTCATCGTCAGGCTCTCTGGGATCGCGTATGCCGCCGCTTGGCGATCATTCGTCGCGTAGTCAATCAGCGGCGTGAGGAGGTCGCGTGAGACCACGGCAGAGCCTGCGGTTGCTGTTCCTGCTGTCCCGCTGTCGTCAACCGTGAAGGTTGTGCCGCTCGTGACGGTTGCGGAATGGACGCCGTTCATCGAGGTGCCAGCGGCCCCCGCCAGACCTTCAAGTTGCACATAGGTGCCTGTGGTCAAGCCGTGTGCGGCGCTCGTCGTGACCGTGACGGTGGACGAGACGCGGATTGCTGAGACTACGCTCGGAAGATCAACCCAGAGTTGGAAGGGAGCGGTCGCCATTTAGCGTCCTCCAGTGCGAGTTCCTGTTGATGCTGTCACGCCCTGGCCGTACTTGTAGGCGAGCGTGGTCTGCGCCTGCGTGCCGATGGTGAGGCTGACTGGCGCGACTCCGTAGCCTGTCGCGTAGCCGGAGGTCGTTGGGGTATTTGGCGTCCTGGCGCCTGCGTTCATCGGGTTCACGAACGATGATCCGCCGTAGCCTGCATTCGCAGCAGCGTTGCTTAGGTTCTTCAAGTTATCGCTGCCGCCGCCGATGCCAATAAACTTCAGCCCAGCAACGATGGCGTCAATCACAATCTTGATTGCCTGCAAAGCAAGCTTCAGGGGAGTCAAGGCAATGGTCAGGAGGTTGATTGAATCGTCGCCAGTATCAAAGATGGCAAAGAGTTCGCTGAAGGAATCAAAGAGTGGTCGGACATAGTTGTCCAAGATGTCGGTGAAGATAGGTCCGAGGTCTTCCATTAGTCGCTCGAAGGCAGGCAAAGCAGTCTCGGTCAGGAAGGCAAGAGCCTCATTGACCACTGGGAGCAACTTGTAGCCAAAGTTCTCAATGGCCTCGTTGAAGCGAATCTGCGCTGCGGCGAACTTGCCGCTCGTGCTGTTAGCGACTTCCTCGGCCACGCCGAGATACTTCTCGTCAGCGGCTCGCAGGATGTCCTTGAGCTTGGCTCCCTTCTCAACCTCGATACCAAGTTGCATCAACCCGCGCGTGCTTCCCGCTGCGCCTCGTCCGATGGCGAGCATCACCGTGCTGAGGTCTTTGCCAGTTGCTGCGGCAATGTTTGCAGCGACGGCATTCGCCCTGAGTAGGTTCTCCTGATTCTTGAAGAAGCGGCTCCCGATTTCTAGTCCATCTCGCACCTGGTCATCCGTGAAACCGAGGCGAGCCATCGCCTTGATTTGCTCGTCAATCTTTGGTGAGAGTTGATCCAACTGGAAGCCGCGCGCCTTGAGCGCCGCGTTCAGTCGGATTGTGGCTTTCTCATCTTCCGCTGCGGCCATCACCGCATTGGCTGCGAAGGCTACGAGTGCTGCACCGGCAGCCAACGCCGCAGCGCCGATTGCCTTGAATGCCGTTCCAGCGGTGCTTCTGAGTTTGCCCATCGCCTTGCCGATGTTGCCCATCGGCTTAGTCGCGGCGTCCTTTGCCGCGATGACGAAGTTCGCTGAACGATCAGATCCGAATGCCATTGCTCACCTTCTCTTGAACCGCAGGATCGTCCTACGGAATGCCTCGTTGTTGAAGAATGATTCTACCGTCTTCGCCATCGCTTCCATCGCGGTCTTCTGGTGCGCTTGGTTCTTTGACACGCGCGTGACGAATGGGTTGGCTGGAACTGCCTTGACTGCCTTCGCGCCGTTCTTGGTCTGGCGCACGCCGCTGATCCCAGAGGTGACGAACCAGCGATACCACGCTCCACCACTACCACCGTCTCGGCTGCGTCCAGCCCTCGGACCGACCACCGCCGCCGGTGTGCCGAAGCGTGCGCGACGAGCCGTCACCGACTTGCGGAGTCTGCCTGGCGACTTCGTGGTCTTGCCGATCGGAGCCTCGGCTCGCATCGGCTTGACCATCGTGCGCGCAGCGTTCAGGGTGGCAATGCTGAGGAGGCGCTTGTAGGCGCCTGGGTTCGCTCCCTCAAGGAAGCCGAGCTGCAATGCCTTGTAGTTCGAGTCCACGTTGAAGGAGATTGTCAGTCGGTCAAGCGAGTTAGCGGCCACGGTTCTCCTTTGGCTGCAAGTCGGACATCAGAGCCAGTGTACGAGTGAAGTCTCCTGCGTCCCACTCCAAGACCTCGTGCGGTGGGATGTGGAACTTCTCGCCAATCAAGTGCGCTGCGATCAGCGGGTGCGGCGTGAGTGAACGACCCGCCGCCAGCCGCTGGGCGTCGAGTCTTATCGAGGGGGGAGTGTTGCTACCGCATCGCTCCACTTCGTGATCGCGTCGCTCAGTGCGTCCATCGGTGCGTCAAGCACCTCTGTCGCCGGCTCGCCATCTTCGGTCAGGAAGTTGTGCGTGATTACGAGCTTCTGCAATGCGTTGAGTGCGCGCTCGGCGCTGCCGCTTTGCAGCTCAATGAAGACGCGAGCAGGAACGCCTTCTGCCTTCATCGTGGCTGTCCAGCCGTCAAACGGCGCGGACAGGGTGATCTCAACGGTGCGAAACTGTGGCTTGCTCTGGCTCATCTAGCCTCCTCCTCTGCTACTAGGTTGAACTTACGGCAACGCCGCCAAGTCGCTATTCACGACGATGCGAAGGCTCTTCGCGCTCACCGTGTCGTAGACCAGCGTTCCAGTCACGGCCATCGTGGTCAGACCATCTTCGGCGCCAGCCATCTGCTGAACTTCCGTTGGGACGATCATCGCAAGGATGTGTGCCGAGTAGGTGCCGTTGCTCCACGTCAGTCGCACGCCCTTCGGCGTAGCTGCGCGGTAGGCGTCGTACCAAGTGCTCACTGCCGAAGCGGTCGAGGAGACCGTCATCGTCAGCGTGCCGGTGAATGGGTTGCTCTCAGCGTGCGTGCTGAACACCGTCGTGCCTGCGAGGTAGGACTGGCGCGTGATCCCTGCGTTGAACTCCAGTGAGAAGTCGAGCAGGTATTCGTATGCCGTTCCGTCAGCCGTGCCTGGGAAAGTCGAGCCGTGCTGGAAGGCGTTCCAGAGGCGTCCTGACATAAACGGCGAAGTCGGTGTGCCTTCGGCGAGTGTCGCGCTGTTCTTTGCAACGTTCTGCGCGAAGAGGTTGGCGCTGAGGTTCGTCAGTCCGTTGCGGTCAGCCGCAATGGTGATTGACTCAGCGAGGCAGTAGTTGGCGACGTACTGCTGAAGTCCATCGGTGGCGACGAGCGAGTACGAAGTCGGCGAGTTCGCCGCTGTCATCGAGTAGTCGTAGTCCCACTCGTATGGCGCAGCGGTTCCGCTCACGGTGTCGGTCTTTGTCATTGAGAGCCAGATTGGAAGTTCGCCGACGCTCACCGCAGGAACAGTTGCGCTCAGGGTTGGCTCAATGGAGACGATCGTGCCGGTGGAGCCGATGAGTGGGTTGCGAAGTGCAACGGATCGCTCGGCGCCGAGTTCAATGGTGACGCCATCGCTGATCACGCCAGTTGGCGTGACGAGCATCTTGCGGCCGCCGCTGGTCAGCGTCGGGATAGTTCCAGGCGTCGCCTCCTTGAAGGCGACCAACTTGCTGAACAGTACGTTCCCTGCGGATGCGGCTGGCATTAGTCGTTCTCCTTGTCTTCAGCCGCAGTCGCGGCACGCTTGGCGATTCCTGCTGCGATCCAAGCCTCTGCCTGAACCACAGGTGCGCTGATGATACTACCGTCGGCAGGCAGACCAGCCACGAACTCTCCCTGTGGGATTGAGCCTGGCACGAACTGCACGTCAATGTGGCTGATGACTGGATAGCTCAGAGGCTTCTTGAGGTCAGGCACTGGTTGCGATTGCCTCCACGCTTGCGATCTCAACGGTCGCGGTGATTGTCAGGTAGTCCTGATCTGCCCAAGTGTCGGTGCCGATGTTCGTGGAAGTCACGCTCGCCTGCGCCACGGCATCTGTGCTGTTCAACGTCACGCCGTCGATCAGGCTGTCGCGCAGCCACGTGCGCCACGTCATCAGGTCGGCGTACTTGCGGCCGAGGTCAGCCTGCGGTTGAATGTAGACCACCACGTTGAGCGTTAGCGTGATTTGTCGGTTGCTTGCGCCATAGGCGATTGTGTCATCGCCTGGGATGATCACCGCCGCTGGTACCACCGCGAGATTGTCTGGTGGGTAGGCGTAAACATTGCGGAGCGTGTAGCCGCTTGGCTTGCTCGCAGCCGTCAGGTGCGCGGCGAGTCCTGCGATGATCGTCTGATCGTTGAAGCTCATCGAGCCAGACCTTCGCGCTTGCGGTATGCCTCTAGCAAGACCTGCGCTTCAGGATGCAAGGCACGCGCTTGGCGAAGGATTCCGCCGAGGTCCTGGCTTCCGATCACGCCGAACGGCGATGTGCGCGAAGACCAGACTGCACCGGCTTGAATGATTGCGGCTTGCTTCACAGCTGGTGGCACTGCTGGCCACCCGAAGACGCCGACCACCTTGACGCCGCGATAGACGTTGCGCGGGAAGTTGCGCGGCCACGTCACTGAGACGTCGATCTCTGTATACGGCCAGCCGTCCAGTGCTGCGTTGCCTGGGGAGAGGTTGTAGTCGGTGCCTGCGACCCACGTTGTCTCGTAGGTGCCGTTGCCGTCGTCATCCGTCGTCAGCGACGAGATGCTCACGAGGTCATCCACCAAGACGTACTGATAGTCCGTCGCCGTGTAGTAGCGCGTCTCGGACGCCGTGCCGAAGCCTTGCTTGCGGTCCGTGTAGAGGTCAATCAGCGCATCGGTTGCATCGAGGACGGACTGGAGCGGCGTGTCATCGGTCGTGTCGGCAGTGCCGATCCCGATCGCGCTCTTGAACTCTGCGAGTGTTGCGTATGACATCAGATGCCTCCGACTTGCAGGACCGAGATTGTCTCGCCTGCGTTAGTCGCCACAGCATACAACTGGATGCGCTCAGGAACGTGGATCACGATTGGCAAACCCTTGTGCAAGATGTAGCCGTTGCTCGTGGTGACATTCGCGGCGCCGACGTAGATGGTCGCGTTGCCGCCAGCCGAGGCGTAGAGGTGGAAGGTTGAGCCAGAGACCAGTCCTTCACCGATTGGGGTCGCCGCCGTACCCACCGTGACCTGCCTTGTGCTGACTTGCTGCTCGCTCACTCGTTTTCCCCTTTCTCCCGCCACTGGACAGGCATTCGCTTGACGGTGGCTGTATTACCCCACCTGACCACTATGGCGCGCTCTACGTGGCTCTGAGGTGCCTCTGCGTTGATTCTAGGCGCACCCTTGCCAGCCAGTTTCTTGATCTTGTGCCAGATGCTCATTCTGCCCTCCTGCTACGAGGAAGGGGTGCCGAGCCTAAGCCCGACACCCCTTCGCTCAACCTAGTTGCCTAACTGATTAGGAAACGTTGGCTGACTGGTACGACTTGACGGCGCTTGCCTGAGCAAGACCGGTCGCGCCGCGCACCTGAACCTTGTAGGAGATGAGGCCGAGGTTCCACGCGAACTCGCGGGAAACTTCAACCTGCACGCCGCCTACGAGGACGGTGTAGATCTGTCCGAGGTCACCGAACAGGATTGCGCCTGCGGTGTTGTCGGTCAGGTCGATAAGTGCTGCGCTATAGACAGGCGCTCCGAGGAGTCGGTCTGCCACGTTCGCATCACCTGGTCGGAAGATTGGCTGTCCAGCCGTATCCACGAGACCAGTCACAACGCCGAGCGTCGTGTCGTTCATCAACCAACCAGCCTTTGGTGCGCGTCGGTACGCCTGGTTCACAGACGCCTTCAGCTTCGCAAGGTCGGTGAAGGTTGGGTTCACTGAAACGGTGCCTGAGCCAGTTGCGCCGACGTTGGCAGCAGCGGCAACAGCGGTACCAGCGAAGGCACCGTGAGCAACTGCGACTTCCGCGCCGCACTTCTCGGCGATCATCGCGCTCAGGTCAAAGGCTGCGTCTTCGGCAAGCTCTTCGGTGACCTGAATGATGGTCGCGTACTTGACTGGCGTGAGGGACAGCGCGCTGAGCGTTCCGTCCGACTCACCAATCGTGCCAGCCTCAGCAACTGAACCAGCGGTTCCAAGAGCCGTGACTCGTGGGAACTGGATGTTGTTGCCGGTGCTTGTGCGAACGACCGTGACGATCGCTGGGTCAATGAATGGGTTGAACTGTGCCGCAACTACGTTCACGCGGTCAGCGATGGTGACTGGGTTGCCCAGGCCAGTGCTGCGCGAGACATCGCGGTACTCGAACGTCTGCGACCCGCCCAAGCGAGCAAGTGCGCGGAGTTCGTCGTTTGAGCCTTCGCTCTTCTCAACCTTTGGAGCGATCGCCGTTGCGAACTCGGCTCGCACTGCATCAGCAGCGGAGCGTGCTTCACTGGCTTCCTTCTCCGAACGAATCGCGGCCGCAACCGTTGCAGCCTCTGAAGTGAGCTTCTCAAAGCGAGCCTGTGACTCGCCCTCAAGCGCTTCGCCCTTCTCGGCAAGGTCGGTCACGATGGACTGAGCCTCGGTCAAGAGGGAAGCACGCTTCTCGTGTAGCTTCCTAACGTCTGACATTTCTGTCTCCTTGTCTTGATTTGATTTCCACAATGGTGCGGCTCACCGAGCGGGATGGTCTTGCGCGGACTCGCGTACTAGCGCGGTGGGGCGCGACCTCGTGGCTGTTAGAGCGATTCCGATTCCATCTCGGCGAGCAGCAACTTGGCGCGAGCGATGGATGCGTCCACCCCTGTGCGCTTCGGAGCCAACTTCTCCGTGACGGTCTCGATCACCTCGACATCCTGTTCTGTCAGCGGTTGCGCTGACTTCAAGGACTCGATGGCTGAGATAAGCCGGTCGCCGTCTACGCCCATTCGGGACGCGACCTTGCGAACGGAGGTAAGACCCAGCGTCGCTGGGTAGGCGGGAGTCTGTCCTGCGGAGAGGACGCTCACCTCAAAGAGATTGACTTCGCGGAGCGTGCGAGTGTCTTCGTCCCACTCGTCGCCGTTCTTCGGGATCGTGAAGCCGAAGGACATTCCCATCGCGCGAGCCTCGTGCGTCAGCTTGCTGATCACGCCTGCGGCGTCTGGATCGGCTGGATCAAGGCGAGCCTCAACCTTCAAGCCGCGCTCGTCTTCGGTGAGTTCAAGTCGTCCGCTCGCGGTCGTGGCGAGTGCGCGTGTCTCGTCGTGTCCAAAGAGGAAGGAGACAATCTTCTTGCCGTCAGCGACGCGGGAGAGCGTGCGACGGAAGGCGCCTGGAGCGATCACCTCGGTGAACGGAAGTCCAGCCGAAGGTGCGCCGAAGAGTGCGGCGTAGCCGGTGAAGGTCTTCTGGCCGTCTTCGCCATCGGTCACCGTGAACTCGCCCATCGGGAGAGCGCGTGTCTCAAGTTCTTTCACGTCGAACCTCTCTTCTGTCTCGATCGGCGCGAGTACGCCATCTGCCCATTCTAGGACGCGATCTGCGCCGTTTTCTGCTGTGGGATCAACACCCCAGAGGTAGGCAGCCACTGCGCCTGGTCCTGGGAAGTCGGCATCGTCTGAGTTGCTGTTGCGCGGTACGCCTTCCCAGTCACCACGGTGTCGCAGAATCCACGCGCGCATCCGCGTCACCTTGTCATCCTCGACTTGTCCTGCGCGCAGCTGCCGCGCCTCTTCAACGGTCTGCTCGGTCAAGCCGTCACCGGCGTAGCCGTTGCGCTCGTAGGTCAGACCCTTCTCAGCGGCTTCTTGGATGTATTGCGGCACGTCAATCAGCACGCGCATCTCGTTGTCGTCGTCTTCGTCCACGGTCAAGCCCATCGCCTCGTCTGGCGTGTATGCGTCAATGCCCATCCCCTCGGCCGCGTCACGCGCCTCGGCGTCGTTGTCTACGAGAAAGGCGATCTCATCGCCATACTCTTCCTGCAACTTGGAATACTTGTATGCCTTGAACGCTTCGTTCACGGCTGGATTGCTCTCGCCAAAGTCCTGAAGGTGGATCTCCTTGTACGGCACGAGGTTGTCCTCAAGCCATCGCTCGGTCTCTGCAAGTCGGTCGATGTTGCGAGCCGATACGACGATCACCTCAAAGCCAAAGTCGTTGGCTTGGCCTTTCAGCCAGTCGATGTATGGCTGGTTCGGATTGTCGCCTGTCGTGGTCAGCGTGCCGTCAATGTCGGTGATGATGTAAGGCATCAGACCTGCTCGTCTTGTCCGAGTGTGCCGATGTTCAGTGGCTTCCAGAACTGTTCGCCGCCGTCCACCGGCGAGCGATCTTCCAGTGCGCGCACTTCGTTCACCGACAAGAAGCCGTTGTTGAGCGCGGTCGCGTAGGAGTTGTATCGCTCCTGCGTGGTTGGTCGCAGCAAGCCTTCAAGCGTAAACTTGAGGAAGGTCTGCTCGGCTCCTGGCACGAGGCGCTGGAGCGAGGACTCAAGGCGAGCGATGAGCGGCCCAAGTCCGAGTCGCAGCCACTCGATGCTGATGATCTCCACGCTGCTGTACGACGTGTTGCCTCCTGGGTACTGGAGCAGGTGCAGCGGCACGCCGTAGATGCGCGCGATGGCTTCCACGCCGTAGTGCATTGTCTCCACGAGCTGTAGGTCGCTGATCTTTGCGCCGAGTTGCGTGTAGTCAGCGCCGCCAGTGAGGACTGCGACGCGCCACGCATTTGCGATGCCACCGTGTCGGCGTCCGAATCCGTTGCGAAGCGCGTCTGCCTGATCCTGCGTCAGCTCGCCTGGGACCTTGATCAGACCGCCGACGCTTGCGTTGTTCTGATAGAACTTCGCTGACCATTCCTGCGTTGCGCTTGCAAGTCCGAGCGTCACCTTGTGATGCTCGACCGGCGACAGTCCACGATGGTTCTCGCCAGTGGCGAATAGAGGGATGTGAACGATCTCGTCCGTCGTTAGCGTGATCGCGCCTTCAATGGTCTCGACGTGATAGAGCGGCTCGCCCTTGTCGCCAGTGTGGATCTCCACCTTCTGCGGATCAAGCACGCGCGTCTCAATGACGTTTCCTGACGTATCACGCAGCGCCAAGATGAAGGCGTTGCCGTCCAGCATCAGGCTGCTGACGATTCGGTGCTTCAACTCAAAGGATGTGAAGTTCGGATTGTTCGGGATTGGGAAGTCCATCCAACGCGGACGCGGACGGTATGGTCGGCGCGTTCCGTCAATGCGGATGTAGGTGTCCCACGGAAGTCCTGCAACGGTGTCGGCGTACAACTTCACGGCTGCGTAGACCGCGCCGATGCTGGTTGCGTTGTCTTCAGTAATGAGGACTCCAGCCGAGGATGATGTCATCTCGTTGCTCAGCCACTGGCCGCCGATAAAGCGCTTCTCTTCTGGCTGGTTCTGGCGTCCGAGGACGCGATCAAGGATTCCCATTTGTCTCCCTACAACTCGATCCACTTGACCTCAGCCTTCGGCTTCGGCGCTGGTGCGTTGCCTAGTGTACCCGCTCGGCTGTGTGCCATCAACGCAGCGACCAGAAGGTCAATGCGCTTCAGGCTGGTCTTGGATTCTTTCTTCACCATCAAGCCGTTGCGTGAATAGTACGGCGTGGCATTGCCTGCGTGTCGTGCCAGACTCGGATCGCCGTCGTGCTTCACTCTGCCGTTGACGACGGCATCGTAGAACGCAGCTGTGGCTGGGACCATACGTGAAGGCGTCTGCGGGAACTCAACGACTGGCAAGCCCATCTGTTGCCACGCCTCCATCGAGCGCTGCCACCTGAATGGGTCGCAGACGATCTCTCGGACGTTGTGCATCTTGCAGATGTCAAGCATCTTGGCTTCCACCTCCTCCACCGGCACACGCCAGGCGAGTTCTGCGTCTAGTGGACGCTCCCAGTGTCCGAGGACGAAGAACGCCTTGTCTGCCACGCGGCACGCGACGATGGCAGTGGAGTCGTTGCTGAACGAGCCGTCAAAGCCGAGGACAATCTCGTCCTCCTTGTTCAGCGCAATCTGGTCATCCTTGCAGGCGTCCCACGTGCCAGTCGGCAGGAATGCCGTCGCACTGCTCACCCACTGATTCAGACGCTTCGTCCTGAACTCTGCCTCTGGCGTGCGCTTCTTGGCTGAGAGCAGGTCGTCAAGCGACAGGATCGCAGGCTCGCTGAGCAGCCCAGGGTTGGCTTCGCTCCACTTCGTTTCGTCAAGGTAGGCGTCGTCAGCGGCTTCCCACCACGCCATCCCCAGTGTCGGATCGTCGTTCTCTCCAGCGATGCGCCGCCGCGCCAACTGGTAGAGCGTGTAGGCGATGGAGTCAGAGCCAGTGGAGTCAGTGCGCGGTCCTGCGGTCGTGATGGCCACGAAGAGCGGCGAGCGTCGTGCGCCCATAGACAGGGAGAGGACGTCAAAGAGTTCACGCGACGGCCACGCTGCCAACTCGTCGGCGATGACCAGCGAGGCGCTCAAACCCTCCTTCGTGAAAGCCTCCGAACTCAACGCCTTGTAGATCGTTCCAGTTCCCTTGAACTCCATCGCGTCTCGGTAGACCTTGATCTGCGCGCCCAGTTCTGGACTCATCTCAACGGCTCGCCTGGCGTGGCTCATCACCAACTTGGCTTGGTCTCGGTCAGCAGCTGCGGAGTAGATCTCGCCACCTCGGTCGCCATAGAGCCCGAAGAAGAGCGGCAAGGTGGAGGCAAGCGCCGTCTTGCCGTTCTTGCGCGCGATGCCAGTCAGGAAGAAGCGGTGCGTGAAGGTCTGGTCTTCCTTGCGTGCCAGCATCCGGCGCAAGAGGCGCCTCTGCCAGACCCTGAACTGGAGCGGCTCGCCAGAGGCGCCAGCGATCGAGTCTTTGGCGATGGGTACGAGGTCCTCGGCGAAGTCGGCAACGATGTCTCCCAGAGAGCGGCTGAGGTCAGCCGGTGCGACAGGGGTCAGCCAGCGCGGTGGCCAGCCTTCTGTTGCATCCGATCGCGGTACTTGTCGATCTTGGATTGGCTCTCCACCATTGCGATCCCTAGCTTGGCTCGATCGGCTGGAGTCAGTCCGAGGTGATTCATCCACTTGCGAATACTCTCCTCTGCGCTTGTCCTCATCCCCGCCGCTGGGTGAGCGTAAGCATAGCCCTTGTCGGTATAGAGGACTGGACCATCGGTTGAGAGCCGAGCCTCAAGACCAGCGAGGAACTCGATGTCTTTGACCAGCATCGTCAGCGCGTCTCGGTCGCTGACCGCGATCCAGGCGCCTGCGTATTCCACGATGCGGTGCCACGCCTCGGTTGCGATCGGTCCCAAACCGTCCGGCACGCCCAGTTCGGACGCACGAGGCAGGCTGTTTGCGAGCTGCACAACGACGGCCCGACTCGGCTTCAACGTGCCGCGCTTGGCTTTGATTTCATTTGGAGTCTTGGGTGGTCCTGACATAAAGCCCCCCTAGCCTAACCTGCCTGCGCCTGCGCAGCACTCGGCGCTGGATACCTGACCGCCTCGTGGCGGCAGAATAACGAACGCCCCTCCCATTAGGACAGGTGTTCTACTTTGTTCGGGATGCGCGACGCTGCGCGCGGTTCGGGGTCGGTGCTGCGCTCGGCTTCTTGCGCGCGGTCATCAGCTCGATGAGCGGCTTCCAGTCAGCGGCGTAGACCTTCACCTGGTCGTAGCGTTCCATCGCAGCGGAGACCGCCCCCCTGTCTACCCGCCCCCCCTTCGTGTCTTCGTAGACTTCCTGCAGCGCAGTGGCGATAGCAGACACGTTCGGGATTGCGAAGAAGGATGTCTGGAACTCATCCCACACGCGCTGGACTGGGACTGTCTTGCAGTGCGGCCCGATCAACTCAGGCTGTGCGCTGAAGTCAGAGACGATCACTGGAGTGCCGCACGCTTGGCTCTCCACTGCAGGGATGCCGAAGCCTTCGCCCATCGAGGTGAGTAGCTGCACGTCAGCGGCTGAATACATTTGCGCGATGGCGTCCTGCGGGATGCCGTTGCGGAAGTGGACTGGGTGTGGATAGCGCACGCGCTGCTGGTCAATGCCAAGCGACCCGACCAAGCGCGGGATGTTCACGCCTTCGCTGTGTCCGTTCGGCTCCGTATGGATCATCCAGTAGACGTCAGGTCGGTCGCGCATAAAGGTTGCCATTGCGTCAGCCATCTCACCGAACGCCTTGCGGACTGGGATGCGTCCACGATTGGCTGCATTGGTCACGACGAGGAAGGCGTCCTCTGGGATGCCCATTGCCTGTCGTGCGCCCTTGCCTCGGTCGTAGAAGACAGCGCGGTCAATGGCGTGCGGGATGTAGGTCAGTTCCTCTCTTGGCACGCCAGCCTTCAGGAGTCTGTCCTCACCGAAGCGGCTCATCGCAATGACGTGGTGCTTGCCTTCCAGTGCGAACTTGGCAACGCCAGGCGGCACTGGGTCGTGGTCAATGGGTGTCCAGCAGGCGAGGTTTAGTTCCTTGAATGCCTCAACGCCGTTCAGCGGCCAGAGGTCAAAGAGAATCACGCCGAAGCCTGGCTGATCGCCAACCCACGCCTTGATGTTCTCAGGCGCTGCGTCAAGCGAGTAGCGGATCAGTCCCTCTGGGAAGATCGGGTGACCGTGTGAGCAGTTCATCATCACGGCCGCACCGTGGTTGGCGCTGATGGCAACCTCGTGTCCGTCCTGAACCATCTGGTGAACGACCTGCGCGGTCTGCATCCCATAGCCCGAAGGGATGTGACAAGCGTTGGAATACCAAGCGATGCGGCTCATCTGTCCTCTCCTCTGCTCCTACTTGTGCTTGGTCGCACGACCGTGGCACGTTCTGCATAGTACCCGAAGCCTGTGCTCTGGCGCTAGTAGCGGACCGCCCTTGCTGAGTGGGTCAAGGTGGTCCACGGTCAGGTCGCTGGTCTTGCCGCAGACTTCACACCACGGACGCTTGCTCCTGATCTGGCTGCTCAGTTTCTTCCACGCAGGGTCAAGGTATGGGTTGGGTCTGCCTTCCTTCCACCGGCTCTGCGCCGCAGCTCGATGCGTCTGGCATCGGTTGCCCACCATCGTCAGCACGCCGCAGTCAAGGCAGGGTCGCTGGAAGGTCACGCCTTCGGGAACTCTGGGAGTGGCAGCCCAGGCGCAATGACCTTCGCCAAGTGGTCCACCACGCGCTCAGTCGCATCTTCGTAGAGCGGGTCATAGATGGCCCACGCGATCTTGCCGAACGCTTCCTCCATCGCCTCAACGGTCTGATCGAGTCTGGCTGTCACGACGTGCAGCATCTCGTGCGTCAACACCTCGCGCTGAAGTTCTGGCGTCTGCTTCCAGAAGTCGTGGCTTACGCGCAGTTCGGCAGTCTCAGCCTGTGCGTGAGGGTTGATGTCGGCCCACGCCTCAACGTCTGAGGCATCACGAGCCACGGTGATCTTCCAGTAGGTGACGTTCATTGCGACCTGCAACTCGGCGACATACGCATCGAGCGCGTCGTACTTGTCGGGCGTCGGTTGCTTGGCTGCCACGTGTCCTCCAGTCCTCAAGTTGGTCGCCTGCCGATGGGAGGACTCCACCGGCAGGCTTGAGCCGCGCAAGCGCGGCGTCCGCCTAGTCTACGGCTTGCGCCACACAGTCACATAGGAGTCTTGGATTGGCTCAACGCCGAGGCTTCTCAGCCACGCCTTCACGAAGCGGTCCTTGCCGTTGCCGTTGATCTTGCAGTCATCCACAGCAATCAGGCATCCAGACGGCAGTCGTGGGTAGATGCTGGTCAGTTCAGCAAGGTGATGGGTTGGCGACTCAATGCCTGGGGTCACGTCATACGAATCCAGATACAGGAAGTCCAACTGCTCAGGGTGCGGGATCATCCGCAACCCCTGCACGGAGTCAATGCACTGCACGTCTGCAAGTGGCGCGACGCTCTTGGCGTATGCCACGGCGCCTGGGTTGATGTCAAAGGAGATCAGGCTGCCGCCGGTGCGCTCGATGATCCAGTTCCAGACCTGCGTGCTTTGCCCATCGCCGTTCCAGTTATCCGCTTGGCGAGCGCAGCCAGTCTCTGCAATGTGAACTGGCTCTTGCTTGGCGAGCAGGTAGTAGGCGATCACCTTGAAGGCTGGCCAGCGGCGATCCTCGCCCAACTTGCTCCTGAACTCTCGGTCAAAGTCTCCGAGACTCATTCGCTGATCTTGTAGGAGTTGGTGCGGCACGTCACGCGAAAGACCATTCCGTTCACCTCTTTGATCTGCGCGTCAATGGCGCCGATCAGACCACACGCCTTGCAGACTGCCACCACGTCATCAGCCATCGCCTTCACGTCAAAGTTGTTCGGATGCTTGGCGCGCGCTTCTTGCTCGTCCAGTCCGTCCTCAACCATTGCGATCTGTCCGTAGGTGATGTTGTTGCGCTCCCAGCCGAGAACGTGTCCGAGTAGGTCTTGGCTCAGGATGCTGCTGCTCCGCATCGCTTGGTCAATCCACGTCAGCCTTCCCTCGACTGTCTTCTCGCGGCTGATCGCTGGTCGCGGCGCCTTCTTGGTTTCTTGCACGGTGCGGATGCGATACAGGTCCACGGTGCGCCAGCCGTCCTCTGCCACCTCACCGAACAGGTTGATGAACCGCTGCTCAACGTCCTCTGGGACGCGGCGCTCTTCTGCGACGTAGGCGTAGGCGCTGCGCCGGCTGATCTTCAGCGCCTCGGCAAGTGCCTCGATGCGGCCGCGCGTGGATTTATGCGGGAAGGCGTGCTTGGCGACGATCCTCATCCAGTCGCCACGAATGCTGCGGACTGTGAACACTTGTCCTCCCTCTCCTGCTACGGCAGGACTGTGACTCTAACCCTTTGCACTCCACTATTCAAGTCCACGCCGAGCGCGGTGAACGCGGCAGGGCTGAGGTCCACCAGCTTGTCGTTGTTCTTCTGCCCTCGGCATTGGCACCAGTCCACCACCCACGCCACGATTGCCTTGCCGTTCTTGAGGTTCTCCACGATGATGCGGTACGGCTTCTTGCCCCAACGGAAGTCTTTGATCTTGCGAAGGGCTGGACCCGCAGCTGCGTAGAAGAGCGTCGGCTTGTCGCCTCGCGTGTACCACGCATTGTTCTTAGTGGCGTCAAACCACGTTGCCTTGCCCTTCACGGACAGGACGAGCGACTCAGCGACAGGGGTTGACTCTGGCTTGAACGAATCGCGCAGTGGTGCGTCAGGCGCGCTTGGGAAGGCAAAGATGATCGCAGCGGTGATGAGCATCGTGAGCGCCGAGAGCCAGACGCTCCGACTCCTGATCACTCAGGCGGCTCCGCTGCTACGAACCAATCGCAGAAGTCGTCAAGGTCAAGGATGATCACGGCGCGACGACGGCCGCCGCCAACGCCTGGGCTGTCACCGATCACCAAGCCACGCAACTGGTCGCTCTTGACCGGCACGGTCTGCAACCAATCCCACTGGCGCTCGCTGAAGCTGCCGCCCACCTTGCACTGCACGGCGAGCCAATCGTTGGCAACGTCTTGCTTGCCGCCGAACTGCCCGACGCGCTGACCGAGCAGGCGCTTGGCAACCTCGCGCTCAAACGCATTGCCACGAGCGCGGCTGTTCTTCCCCTTGCGGCTCTTGGCTGGGTCAATCATCTTCTTGGTGGCTTCGTCCTTGAAGTAGCCCATCAGATGAGTCTCGCCAAGACTGCAGAGCCACCGTCGCTAAGCGTGAAGCGTGCGACTTGAATCTGCATCACGCCGTGCTTGATCAGGTCGGCGTTGGTCTTGCGGTTGCCGATCCCTTCGTACAGAAAGAACCAGCCGTCAGGCGCGATGGCGTCGGCGTAGCGCATTGAGAGGTTGCACCAGACGCGGCCAGAGAAGCCAGGCTCCTCGCACCACGCATCGGCGCCCTCTTGCACCGCGACCACCTTGTCGTCAAGGAATGGTGCGGCTCGCTCAACGCGAATCATTTGACGCAGGCTCGGTGATACCAGGCGAAGCGGGTGTTGCGCTTGTTGGCGACGAAGGTGATGACCTTCACGCGCCACGACTCCTTGAGCGTGTTCAGGGTGCCGCTGCACGCGCCGCAGCTCGTTGCTGCGAAGACAGGCTCCTTGCGAGGTCCACCTCGCTGCGCCTTTACTGCTGCCATAGCACACTCCTTACGATCCAGATGACCGTGGCGAACGCCAAGATCAAGAAGATGGTACCCGCTGCCGCACCGCCACGTCTAGCCGCCACCGGCAGCGATAGCCCGACGATCAACGCGAAGAAGAGTTGCAGCCCTGCGATCACGAGACCAACGCTATCCCACACGTCAGTGACCGATGTTGCTCAAGCTGCGGACGAGTTGCTCCGTCGCCCGCTCAACCGCCTCTTGGACGGTTGCGCCAGTGAAGGTGATCTCGCCGTCCTCATCGTCAAGGATGACGTGCCACTTGTCGCCGTCCTTCACGGCCTCGGCGAATCGGTAGCCAGCCTGTGCTGCAAGAATCTCCAACTCCTTGAACATTAGACCTCCTCCATCTTGTCGGTGATGACGCGGTAGGCGTCCTCAGGCGACAGTCTCGTCGTATCCACCGTAAGGTCTGCCCTGCTATCTGTCCAGCCCCTTTCCGTGATGTCAGCGGCTCCGTATAGGTTGCCGCCCACCCTCTCGCGCCTGACCTCCTCCGAGGCTGTCAGCCGAACGATGAAGATGTCTGGGTCAATGGCTCGCAGATACTGCACCTCAGCATCCAGCCGCACGTCATCCACGACCACGCCGAAGCCGATCCGCTTCAGCTCGAAGTAGTCCTTGCGCCAGACCCTGAGCCAGAAGTGCGTGTCCACGCCCCGCATTGCCGCACCAATGTCCTGCAACAGTTCCCTGCCGGTCAGGGTGCTGTCGCCGAAGTTGCGGCTCACGGTCAGGACCTCGCTCTTGCCGAGGTCGTTGTACGCCATCGCCGCAATGTGCTTGATGGCGTCCGCGATGCCGTGCCGACGGTACTCACGATGCTCCACAAAGAGCGACGCGATTGTGGACTTGCCGCTCCCTTGCGGCCCAAGAATCGCCAGCGACCTCACGGCAGTTGGATCGCATCGGCGATTGGCAAGAAGCCGACCACCTTGACGATCCGCTCCGTGTTCTCAAACTCCGTCGTGGCTGGCATTAGGCGCGGCTCCCAGTGCGGCTCCCGCACTCGATACAAGTCCCAGGCGTAGATGCCCTCAGGCGTGCTGTTGATGTACGCCGGACGCGCTGACCGCTTCCCAGCCTCCTCAATGAGCCAGTCGTACTTCGCCTGCTCAATGAGCAGCTCTGGGTAGTGGGTTTCTCGGCACTTCAGTTCAAGAATGAAGTCCACTCTGCCCAAGCCGACTGGGTACCACGACGTGCAGTCCCAGTGGCTAAAGCCGTATTCCATCCGCTCAAGGTTTGGCACACTCGTTGCCTTGAGATGCTCTAGCAGTTTCTGCTCCGTCATCGTCGTCCCCCCTTCGCAATAATCTCGCCAATACTCATCACGCCGTTAGTAAGAGTCTTCTCTTCTCTACTCTTCTCTTCTCTACTCTTCTCTAGCGCGTGACCAAACCGTGACTCAGCCACTTTTCCCGCACGAGCGCGTTGCTGACGTTGAGCCGACGTCGCGTCCACTTGCCATCGAGACCAGTTCGAGACAGCCACGACACCAGCCTGAGACACCTCTAGCAGCCCCTCGGCAACGAGTCGAGGCACTGCCCGATTCAGTCGCGGCCCGATGACTGCGGCAAGGTGTTGCCGGTCACGGAACTCGCCACCCTTGCGCATCTCCTTTGCGATCTCCAGAATCGTGACAAACGCACGGAACTGCGTGTCGGTGAGACTGGCGATGATTGCGTCCTTGTGCGCTCCTGCTGACCACTTGATCCAAAGGTTCATTTCAGTCCTCCTCCTCAAACTCTTCTCTCAACTTTTGAGCCACCACTCTCGTCACTCGCTCGGCTTCATTCTCAGCCCGTACCCAGTACCACCGCTCAACTGCCTCAAAGAGTGAGACTCGCTTCTCGATGTCGTCTGGATTCCACCTGGCAATCGCATCTGCCAACTCCTCACGCACTTGCTTCTCAAGTTCGCGTCGGTCGTTGCTTGGCAGCGGCTTTTGCCACTTGCCATTTCTTTTGACGTACACGTCCTCCTCCTTCTCTGCCGCTTAGAACGGCAAGTCTTCTAGGTTCTGAGTGTCTTCTGGCACGAGCTTCGGCTTCGCCGGTGCGGGCGACTGCGACGCAATGAACTTCTGGCTCGGCTTGTCCTTGCAGTACGAGCCGTCTGGGGTCTTGTGGCTCGCCGCCCAGAATGCGTTGTACGGCTTGCCGCTCGCCTTGCTGATGCCGCCTGGCTTCAGCGTCCAGAGTTCGCCGTGGCTGCACGTCTCGTCACCGACGTTCTCTGCAAAGAGCATTGCAGCCTTTGCTGCGAGGATTGCGTCATCCGTCGCAGGGTCAGACCCCCTCGTAGAATCAACGGAGAGGGGTGTAGGAGCCACGGAGCGGGGCGCAACCCTGCCAAGTGGCACTGGGACACCCTTCTCAGGTGAATAGAGGCCTCTCCCGATACCAAGTGCGGCAGCAGCCCTCCTGCGACTGTCTGTCACGCTGGACTTGATTGGCTCCTCGTCACGCCCTGCGGCGTTCGGATAGCCAGCCTCCTCGATTGTCTTGCTCTGACCCTCGTGGTGAACGATGAGACGCCCCCGCACCACTGCGTTAGCGGCGTCAACCAGTTCCCACGAGAATGACCAGCCCATTGTGCCAAAAACCTCATCCAAGCGACCGTCAATCGCTCGCACGTCGGCGTATGTGTAGGTCATTCCTGATCGACCTGGGCGATGCTTCAGGTCCTTCTCCTCGAATGGTGCCAAGAGTGCTGCTGCGATGTCCTTGCTCATAGTCCCTCCTCGTTCTTGAATCGGAAGACTCGCGCGCCTGGAACTTCCCGCGTCGCGGCTTCAATGATCTTCGGGTCGACTTTCGTTGCGACCTCCTTCCAGTCGGTCTTGACCGACGCCTTGTTCTGCTTCCACGTTGCCTGCCATCCGTTGCCAACGATGCCTGCCTTGTCGCCGATCGCTTCCTTCAGCGAGATGGCGAGGTTCTGCAGCTCTTCGTCAAGCAACTTGGATTCGTACTGCTTCTCGGCATACAGCGCCGCCACGCGGTCAATGCCAGCCGTTGCGTTTGCGTACTCTTCGCTCGCCTGCGGCACGACCTGCGCCAGCGCGTCAGAGTCCTGACCCTGCAAGGCCGGAGGCGTCTGCGTTGTGAGCGCGTTCCTGAACTCCACCGCCTTGCGGTACAACTCCGTCTGGTAGTCAATGCTCGCAGCCACCCGCTCGATGCGGAAGACCAAGCCACCGAGCAGGACCGCCACGTCGCACCACGGTGCGCCTGTGACGAACATCTGCCACTGCACTTGCGCCACCACCTCTGGCGGCACTGGGTGCAAACTCCAGCGCGGTGAGGTGCTGGTCTTGATTTCCACCAAGCCGTCCTCGCCGACGATGGTGCGGTCGAGTGATGCCATCACCCAGGGAAGTTCCTTGAGTCGGACGATGCCGTTGCTGCGGCGCAACTCGCGGCCAGTCTCCATCTCGTAGAACTCTGCCACTGCGTTCTCCAGCAGGATGCCGCGCACCGCTGCTGGACCAACTGGGTCAGGCGTGAACTTGCCCAGCTTCTCCGCCCAAAGCTGGAAGGGAGTTTTATAGGGGTTCAACCCTGCGATGACCGAGACGTCGGTCGCCGTGATGCCGTCAGCCCGAAGTGCGAACCACTCAGGACTGCGCTGCTCTGCCTTGACAAACTCGTACTGCTTGCTCACTTGCCCTCCTTCTTTCTGTCCTTCTTGGCGAACCCTTCGCCCTTGTAAACCACCGCCGCCGGCGAATAGACCATCCGCATCCAGCGGCCGCACTTCTCGCAGCGCGGGTTATAGACGTTCTGGATTGAGTGCGTGTGTTCCTCTCGGTGTCCGCAGTCGCCGCAGCGGTACTCGTAGATCGGCATCAGCCAGCAACCACGAAGATCATCACCAAGAGAATCGCCCCAAGAATGCCGATGGCGATGTCGAGCTGCTGATCGCTGCGCTTCTGCTGTTCGAGCAGAGTCGTGCGGATTGCCACTCGCTTGTAGACCAGTGGCTGCGTCTTTCGGTTCAGCCTCATCGCATTGACCCCAGTGCCAAGAGCAGCACCATTGCTGCGATGAACGATACGACTGCGAGTGTGTCCAAGATCATTGTCTTCACTTTGCTGCCTCCTTCAACTGCTCAAGGGTGACTTCGCCTGCAGAGATGCGAGCGATCTCGCTCCACGCGATTGGCGCGTGTTCTGCAACTGGCTTCTCATCGCGCTTCGGACGAACGCCCAACTCAAAGATGAGCGAAGGGAGTTCGGTCGAGTTAGGGTCGCCGACCACGAAGATGGCGTGACCCTTGCGCTCGCTGCGGCTGACCCAGCCGTGTGTCGCGCTCATCAGCGCACCGCCTTGACGGTGACGTCGGTTGGGTAAAGCACGTCGCCCTTGCCGGCGAACTTGCGCTGCGTTCGCTTGTCGAGATACTGCACACGGACTGCGACTGTGTGCGGCATCTGAGCTACGACAACGGCCTCGCCGTTTGCCGTGATGACTGCGGTTCCGACTGCGATTGTCATTTCATCCTCCTCAGCAGGATCAGCCTTCTGGCTGGTTCCTCCCTGCTGTCACGATCCTAGAACGTGACATCACGGCTTGTCAAGGGGTAGCCTCCCAGACTGGAGGAGGTCAGTCTGGGAGGTCGCTGGCTGGGCCAGCGTAGTCATCGTCCTCTTCATCAAGCAGCTCTAGAACCGCCTCTAGGCACGCTCGGCAGATCGCGTAGGACAGGACCGCAGAATACCCTGCCGTGAGGCTCACCTCCTGCTCGGCAAACTTCCACACCCTACGGCTCTGGCCGCACGGCGTGCAGGTCCCGATCTCCTGCGGCTTGGGAGCCGGAGGACCGCTCAGGAACGGCACTAGCGCAGACGGATCAGGTACTCGGCTGAGACCTCTCCATCGCCGTCAAAGAACATCAGCCACTGCCCTGGCTCGCCAGACGCGCCGACGACCTCCTGAGCAAAGCGGTTGCTGGACTCCAGCGACGGACTGCACCACGTCGTGATCTTGCCGTCGGCAAGGACGAGTCGCGCAGGCTGATGCCAGTGTCCGAACCAGAGATAGTCGAATGGCGCGACGCTCAAACGCCAGCCGCTCGCCTTCTTTGCGACGCCGTACCACGGCATCCCAAGTCCACCTCTGAACTGGTCGCCGTGGACGATCATCCCGATCTTGCCGCCTGGCAGCTCCAGCGTGTCGTACCAGTGCCGAC
>Ga0315903_10002930_pt1 | contig 24325 bp, 33 predicted proteins | sample LakEriMetagenome_7_FD_203524 | JGI IMG/M metagenome (GOLD analysis project Ga0315903, IMG submission 203524) | Freshwater fungal communities from buoy surface, Lake Erie, Ohio, United States - Buoy 2 MA119 | ecosystem: Environmental > Aquatic > Freshwater > Lake | place: USA: Lake Erie, Ohio... | reverse complement strand
TGGATAATCTACTGGACTTTGCCAAAGCATCCGAATCACCACGTGCATATGAGGTAGTTGCTAATCTTATTAAAACAACAGCCGATGTTGCAAAAAACTTGGCTGACATTTCGGCGAAAGAAAAGAAGAATTCCGTCGCCGAAACAATTAATAATACTCAAAATAATAATGTTTTTTTGACATCAACTGCTGAACTTCAGAAGTTATTAAAGGGTAATAGGAATGAAGATGTCTGATATTAAGAATTATTATTTAAACCCAAAGATAAAGAAAACAGAATTACAAGAAGAATATTCTCCAGATCAGATTAAAGAATATGTTAAATGTTCTCAAGACCCAGTATATTTTATTGAGAATTATGTTGAGATTAATGCCCTAGATAAAGGATTCATTAAATTTAAATTGCGTGGTTATCAGAAAGAATTAATTAGATCATTACACGAAAATAACAAAACAATTATATTAAGTAGTCGACAATCTGGAAAAACAATAACAACTGCTGCTTTTATTTTGTGGTATGCCTTATTTAATCCAGATAAAACAATCGCAATTCTTGCAAATAAAGCACCTATTGCTAGAGAAATTTTAGCAAGAATTATTGCCGCATTAGAAAGAGTTCCTTTCTTTTTACAACCTGGAACAAAGACTCTTAATAAAGGATCTATTGAATTTGGTAATGATTCAAGAATTATCGCAGCAGCAACTTCTTCTGATGGGATCAGAGGATACTCAGTAAATTTTCTGCTACTTGATGAATTTGCATTCGTAGATAATGACGTAGAATTTTTCAAGTCTGTATTTCCTACTATCTCTTCCGGAGCCTCTACTAAGATAGCAATTTCTTCCACACCACACGGATTAAATCTTTTCCATAAGTTGTTTAAGGATGCAAAAGAACGAAAGAACGACTTTACTCCATTCGAAATATCTTGGGATATGGTTCCAGGTAGAGATGAAAATTGGAAGATATCTCAGCTTGAAATACTCGGTGAACATGGATTTAGACAAGAATATGGTAACGAATTCTTAGGTTCATCTAATACTCTAATTGCAGGTCACGTTCTTCAAACTCTTACTTGGGAAGAACCTATTAGAGCAGATGAAACTAAAACGATTCTTGAAGAACCGAAAGAAGGACACAATTACGTTATAACTGTTGACTCTTCAAGAGGAGTCGGAGAAGATTATTCTGTTGGAATTGTAATTGACGTCACAACTTATCCATATAAAATTGTTTGCACTTATCGAGATAATAATATCCGACCAATACTTTTGTCAAATGTAATTGTTGAGATGGCAAAGAAATATAATGGTGCTTTCTTGCTAATAGAAAGAAACACAGTTGGTCAAACTGTGGCAGAATCTTGTTTCTATGATTTAGAATACGAAAACATTTTCACAACTTCACAGGGTAAAAAAGGTCAAGAATTAAGAAATTCTTTTGGTAAAAGTTACAAATTAGGTGTTGAGATGACCTCACAAGTTAAAAGATTAGGTTCTTATATACTCAAAACACTAATTGAAGAGAATAAATTAGTAAATTTCACGGATAAAATCATAATGGAATTTTACACTTTCGTTAATAAAAATAATACATGGACGGCTGAAAGTGGAAAGCATGACGATTTAGTTATGTCTCTTGTTCTATTTTCTTGGGCTGTAAATCAACCTTTCTTTAAAGATATTACTAATTCAGACTTGCGTTTAAGTCTTATGGAAGAAACACAAGAGAGCGAAGTTCTTTCTTTCTGGGTTTCAGATGGAAAAGAAAGCGAAAATACAGACAATTCTTGGTTATTCTAATTCTAGAGAATGATAATTTTATAAATAAGTGAAGAATTCTAAATTCGAAAGAGATAATCTTCCATTAATTAAGGAGAAAAATAATGGCTTTTCAGCTTAGTCCAGGCGTAAATATTTCAGAAATTGACTTGACAACCACGGTTCCTGCGGTTGCGAGTTCAATTGGAGCAATCGCTGGTCCATTTCAATGGGGTCCAGTATTAGAAGTTAGAACAATTTCATCGGAAGTAAAATTAAAAGATACTTTCTTTAAGCCAAATAACGATACAGCAAATACTTTCTTTTCTGCAGCAAACTTCTTACAATATTCAGGTAACCTAAAAGTTGTAAGAAATGTCGGGACCAGTGCAAGAAATGCAAAAAGCGATGCAACTAAAATTACAGGGTTGACAATCGCTAATGCTGGTGTTACAAATAATATGGCCCCAGGATCTTATTCTTTAACATTCACTGGTGGTTCTGGTTCAGGTGCTATCGGTTCAGCAACTCTAGCTTATAGTGGTGCAACTGGAGCAATTGTATCAGCAGTTTCACTAACAAATACAGGTAGCGGATATACATCAGCACCAACTGTTACTATTTCAGGCGCAACTGGTTTCACAACAAATTTTTCGATTACAGCATCTCTAGCAAATGTAACTGTTGTTAAGAATGAGACAGATTACGAACAAAATTACACTTCAGGTAGCGTTTCTTCTGCTGGTGAGTGGATTGCAAAATATCCAGGTGTCGTTGGTAATTCATTAAAAGTTTCAATGGTAGATAGCGGTTCGTATACTGGTTGGGCATATGCTTCACAATTTAATGTTGCACCGAGCACATCTGCTTATGTTATTGGTGCGACTGGACCAGGTGTAAACGATGAATTGCATATTATTGTTGTTGATGAAGATGGTGTGATTACAGGAACTGCTGGATCAGTATTAGAAAAATATCCTTTCGTTTCTAAGGCATCAGATGCTAAGACTGAAACTGGCGAAACTAATTATTATGTAAATGTTATTAACAATAAGTCTCAATATATTTGGTGGGGCAATCATCCATCAGCTGGTGCTGATTGGGGAAATACAGCAACTGGATTCTCTGGTAGTTCTTTCGATCTTCTAAATACTCCTTCAACAATCTCCCTAACAGATGGTGTTGATGATAACGTATTAACATCTGGTGAGATTCAATCAGGATATGATTTATTTGCAGATCCAGATGAAATTGATGTAAATCTAATTATTGGTGCTGATGCAAATTCAACTGTAGGAACTTATCTAATTAATTCAATTGCTGAAGTTAGAAAGGATGCAATTGCTTTCTTATCTCCTAACAAGACTGCAGTTGTTGACAATAGTGGTCAAGAATATACAGATATCGAAACTTATAGAAATGCTCTACCTTCGTCTTCTTATGCTGTAATTGATTCCGGATGGAAGTATCAATATGATAAGTATAACGATGTCTATCGTTGGATTCCTTTAAATGGAGATATTGCTGGTCTATGTGCAAGAACAGACCAAACTAATGATCCATGGTTCTCACCAGCAGGTTTCAACAGAGGAAATATTAAGAATGTTGTTAGGTTGGCATGGAATCCAAGCAAAGCAGATAGAGATGATCTATATTCAATTGGTGTGAATCCTGTAGTATCTTTCCCAGCACAAGGAACAGTTCTATTTGGCGATAAGACACTTCTATCTAAGCCGTCAGCATTCGATAGAATCAATGTTCGTAGATTGTTCATTGTCTTAGAAAAGGCAATTGCAACTGCATCTAAATTTTCTTTATTCGAATTAAATGACGAATTTACTCGTGCACAATTTGTGGGTCTAGTAGAACCTTATCTAAGAGATGTACAAGGTAGAAGAGGAATCTATGACTTTAAGGTTGTTTGCGACGAAACAAATAACACTCCACAAGTAATCGATTCTAATTCATTCGTTGGAGACATCTATGTGAAACCAGCTCGCTCGATAAATTATATACAACTTAATTTCGTAAGCGTGCGCACTGGAGTGGAATTCCAGGAAATTATTGGACAATTCTAAGAATTATATGATTTTGAATCATAATGTCAATGTCACAGTTGGGGCAAGAAATCTAATGAAAATTAGACAAATGCACCCAACTGTGGTGAAAAAACAAATAATTGAAATTACACAAATACAAGCATTCCAATTAAAATGCAATTGTACAAAAGTAACTTTAGAATGTGATAACTGCAATGAATTATACACACAACCAATAGGAAGATTATATGAATTTGAAGAAAGAATTAAATATTGTGGTAAGTGTATTCTCAAAAATGCTAACGAAAAAATGAAGAAAACTGTTACTACTAAAGAATACAGATTAAAGAAAAGCGAAGATACAAAAGATTTTTATCAGACAGATCGTGGAAAATATATTGCCAAAGAAACTGGCAGAAAACATTCAGAGTGGATAAGAAATAATCCAGAATTAATTGAAAAATGGACTTTAAATTTAAAACATTTTTCTGGAAAAGACCATCCAAATTGGAATCCAAATAAGACGAAATTTAAAGAATATTCTTCAAAAGTTAGAATTTTAACTGAAAAAAATTATGAAAATAATATAAAAATTATAAACCCAAATAATTATAATAGAACTCTGTGTGGTGTTGATGGTGGTTATCAATTAGATCATATAAAATCAATTAAATATTGTTTCGATAACGATATTTCAATCGAAGAGTGTTCTGACATAAAGAATTTACAACTTTTACCTTGGAAATTAAACAGAAGTAAAGGTGCGAGTTGTACAAATATTCTAACGAATAAATAAGAATAAAGGATTAAGTAAATCATATGCCATTTAATTTAAACGATTTTAAGGGAGCTTTAGTTAAAGAAGGTGCGAGACCTACTTTATTCGAAGCCTTCATTAGTTATCCAGGAGTACCTACAAGAGATTTCAGTTTTCATTGCAAATCGGCTCAATTACCAGGTAAAACATTAGGAATTATCGAAGTTCCTTATTTCGGAAGAAAAATTAAAGTACAAGGTGATCAAACTTTCGCTGAGTGGACTGTAACGGTTATCAACGAAGAAACATTTAAGGTTAGAAATTCTTTCGAAAGATGGATGAGTGAAATAAATACTCACGTTAGCAATATCAAAACAAAACCAAATAACACCTACAAAGCATTTGCACTTGTAAATCAATACGGTAAACGAGGTCAAGGTGAATTGCTACAACAATATAAATTTGAAGGTTTATGGCCGTCGGATATTTCTGCAATTGACGTATCATGGGAATCTAATGATGCTATTGAAGAATTTACAGTAACTTTCCAATACGATTGGTGGGAAACTAATTATTCACAAAATCCGCCAGTGATAACAGAATAAGGAATATTTCTGATGCCGTTTGATTTCTTTGGTTTCACGATTAAGAGAAAAGGAGTTGACGAGGAGAAAGAATTAATTTCTCCTGTTACTCCCATTGACGACGATGGCGCCACGATTGTAACAACAAGCGGCGGGTTCATCAACACAGCTTATAATTTAGAGTTTGGTACATCGGATTCCAAACTCTTAATTAATAAGTATAGAGAATTATCTCTTCAATCTGATATTGAGTCGGCAATTGATGAAATTATTAACGAAGCAATTGTGACTGGGGATGGAGCAGAGTCCCCAGTCGGAATTGTATTAGATAAGTTACCTTTCAGCGAAGAAGTGAAAGAAGTTATTTCTGGTGAATTTGATAACATTTTAAATCTTCTAGATTTTAATGCTAATGCGTATGAAATCTTTAAGAGATGGTATATCGATGGAAGAATTTATTTCAATATTGTAATTGATGCAAAAAATACTAAAGATGGGATCCAAGAATTGCGATATATGGATCCTAGAGATATTAATAAGATTAAAGAAGTAAAAGACGAATATTCGAAACGTGGTGTAAAAATTCAAAAACCAGTTAAAGAATATTATGTCTACAATAACGTGAATATTCCGGCAGATTCTGTTGCGTCGGCAAACTCAGGATTAATTGATTATAGAAATAAGTCAGTTATTATTTCTTATCTACATAAAGCAATTAAACCTTACAATCAATTGCGAATGTTAGAAGATGCTACTGTTATCTATCGTCTAGCACGTGCCCCCGAAAGAAGAATTTTTAAAGTAGGAACTGGTGGGCTTCCAAAGATTAAAGCTGAACAATATGTAAATGGATTGATGAATAAGTTCAGAAATAAGATTGTGTATGATTCTGTAACAGGCGATTTACGTGATGACGCAAAAACTTTATCAATTCTTGAAGATTATTGGATTCCCGTTGGCGACGATGGTAAGTCAACAGATATTTCAACTCTACCTGGTGGACAGAATTTAGGTGAGATGGGCGATGTCGAGTATTTCCAAAAGAGATTATATCGTGCCCTACACGTTCCAAACACAAGACTTACAGCTGGTTCTACATTTAATACAGGTAGAGCAACAGAAATCGACAGAGAAGAAGTTAAGTTTACAAAGTTTATTAAGAGATTAAGAAATAGATTTGCTATTCTATTTACAGATCTATTAAGAAAGCAATTAATTCTTAAGAATATTGTAACTGTTGATGAATGGGATGCTTATATTAAGAATAATATCTTCTACGATTTCAGAAAAGATTCTCACTTCTTAGAATACAACGAAGCAGAAATTCAGACAAGAAGAATGGAATTAGCTTCAACTGCTATTGGTTTAGGTGATGATTATTTCTCACCAGATTATATCAAGAAGAATTTCTTGAAGTTATCTGAAGAAGAAATAGCAGAAATAAAGAAAGATAAAGAAGAAAAGAAAGAAGAACCTCAAGCTGAACAACCAACTGACACATTTTCTCCAGAACTAGGTGGAGAAGAAATTGGAACAGAAATAACTCCAGAAGTATAGGAATAATAAAATGACAACTTCACAAAGAGAAAAGATCCAAAAAATTATTGAGCTATCAAAAGATAATAAACCAAATTCTATTAAACCATTAGTAGATTCAATTGTATCACAAAAGATACACGATATTCTTGAAAAGAAGAAATTAGAAATCTCTAAGAGTTTATAAAGGCATAATAAATGGCTACAACTACAATTCTTAAACAAGACGAAAATTCAGCTGTTATACAAATATCTGGTGCTGCAGCAGAAACTTTAACTTTCGTGTTACATCCCGGAGGCGCAACTGGACCAATCGGCGCAACAGGATTTGCAAATACAATTGGTGTTGCCATTGTTTCTATTGAAAAGATTGATTGGTCTATTACAGGTACTAATAAAATTTCTTTATACTTCAATGGTTCAACAGATGCATTAATTGGACACTTCGATGGATCAGGAAGATTAGATCTTTACAGAGATTATCAAACTAAGATTACTAATTCAGCACCAGGGGCAGATTCAACTATTCTTCTTACTTCTACTACAGCTGATCCTTATACCATTATTATGAAAGTAGAAAAGACTTCAGGATTTACCAAGGTTGGTCAATATAGCTAATGCTTAACGAAAAAACAGTTAAGATGGGTCAGAAGATTAGATATGATCGTGTGCGTGGCGGTAAGATTCAGAGAAAGAAAATTAAATCCGCAAAAGCAGGATTTAAAGTAAGCGGTAAAAAGATAGTAAAGATGTCACCTGCTGAAAAGAGAAGAAGAAAATTATCAGCAAAGAAGTCAGTAAGAAAGCGAGCAGCTAAATTATCTTCAATTTTAAGAAAAAGAAAGATATCTATAACCAGAGGAAAAAGAGCAGGATTGTACAAATGAAACTACTAAGAGAAGTAAATCAAGAAGTTAAAATAATCTCAGAAGCAGTTGAAGGTGCTAAGAAATATTTCATCGAAGGTATCTTTATTCAATGCGAAAAAGCAAATAGAAACGGCAGAAAGTACAAGAAAGAATGGATGACTGAAGAAGTGTCCAGATACTGCGAAGAATATGTTTCTAAGAATAGAGCATTCGGTGAATTAGGTCACCCAGAAAATCCAACAATTAATCTCGATAAAGTTTCGCATCTTATTGTTTCTTTAACTCCTGATGGTAATAATTTTATTGGTAAGGCAAGAATCTTAGATACACCAAACGGAAATATTGTAAAGGCATTTATTGATGCGGATTGCACTCTTGGTGTTTCTACAAGAGGATTAGGATCATTATCTCAAGATGGTGGTTATTCAATTGTTCAGCCAGATTATAAGATTATGACTGCTGCTGATATTGTTGCTGATCCTTCGGCACAAGAAGCCTTTGTTGAAGCTGTTATGGAATCAAGAGAGTGGGTTTATGAGAATGGTAGATTTAAAGAAATTCAAATTGAAGAATGGAAGAAACAAATTGATAACTCAACATCTATATCTCTTCCAGAAACTAAGATAACTATTTTCAAAGATTTTCTTTCAAAATTGTAAATTTTATAAATAAGAAATATAGATATAGGAGAAGAATTAATGGATAATCAAAACACATTTGATTCTCTCTTCGAAGGTATGGATTTAACTCCTGAGTTTAAGGAACAGTTAAAGACAGTTTTCGAAGATGCAGTTCAAAAGAAGATTGAAGAAAAAATGGGAATGGGGCCAGTAGATACACCAGGCTCAGCATATGCTGTAGGAACTGCGAAAGCAATGCAAATGACTGGCGATAAACCACCTCTTAAAAAATCCACTATCAGAAAGGCGCACGAAATCGCAAAGGGTGTTATGAAAACAGCAGGTATTAAAGAAGACGAAGAAATTGTTACTCTTGAATCAGAATCTGAGATCGTTGATGAAGCTGATGGAATTGAAGGAGTTGATCCCAAAGAATTAGCTATGGATCCAGAGATGCTTAAAGTTCTAAGAGCTCTAGGTGTAAATCCAGCAGCTTTCGTAAGATCATTACAAGCCACTTTATCTGATATCGAAGGAAATGCCATTGCGGATGATGCATTCGGAAATATTATTTTGATTCTTAAAGCGATCGCCGATGATGCTGGTCTAGCCAATAAACTTATCTCAACAGTTAAAGATATGAAGAAAGCAGAAACTTCTCAAGTATCTACAACTGAAGAAGAACCAATGAAGGAAGAAGAAACGGAAGAAGCAATTGAAGTTTACGAATCAGTTGTTGATTCTGTAGATAAGTATCTAACTTATATTGCTGAATCTTGGGTTGAAGAAAATGAGTTAGCAGTTGATCAAGGTTTAAAATTAGAGATCCTAGAATCATTCTTTAATGGTGCAAAGAATCTTCTAACTGAACACAATATCGAAGTTCCAGAAGGAAAGAATCCAACTGAAGAACTAAATGCTAAGATTCAAGATCTTGAAGCTCAAATTTCTGAACAGAAAGAAACTTACGAACACCAATTAAATGAACAAATTTCTAAGACTATTGCTTACAAGAACAGAGTCGAAAAAGAAGTTAAGAACAATATCTTTGAATGCGTTTCCAAAGATTTAACTGTTGTACAAAAGGAAAGATTCAAGAAGTTAGTTGAAAGCGTAACATTCGAAAACAAGTCATCTTATGAACAAGATCTAAGAGAAATTGCTAAGAATGCTTTCGAAGTTTCAACTAAGACTTCAAAGAAGAATCTAACTGAAGACGCATTAAATGAAAAATCAGAATCAGAAGAAGTTCTGGCTGAAAATCCTGTAATGTCTCTTTATGCAAATGCTATTACTAAAAATCTCAAGTTTTAATTTTTTATAAATAAGAATATAAATTGTTTCTTTAAAGGAGAAATATGTCTAATCTACAAAACAAATGGAAGGCGATTCTAGAACACCCAGAATTACCTCAAATCAAAGATGCTTACAGAAAGCAAGTAACAGCGATTCTACTAGAGAATCAAGAGAACGCCTTATCCGAATCAAGAAAGCTAATTATGGAAGCTGGTACACCAGCAAACGTAATGGGTAACGTCGATAAGTTTGATCCGGTTCTAATTGCTCTAGTTCGTAGAACTCAACCAAACCTAATGGCTTATGATATCTGCGGCGTTCAACCAATGAACATGCCAACAGGTCTTATCTTCGCCATGAAGTCAAAGTATGGTTCAGGCGCAACTGGTCCTCTAACTTCAACCGAAGCTCTATTCAACGAAGCCGACACCGACTTCGCCGGAACTGGTACACACCAAGCTGATGTATTCCAATCTGGTGGTTCTCTAGGAACCTTTGGTACTGGTCTAACTACTGCTGCTGGTGAAGGTTTCTCTCCTCTTAACATGGGCTTCTCAATCGAGAAAGTAACTGTTGAGGCGAAGACTCGTGCACTAAAGGCAGAATACTCGCTAGAACTAGCTCAAGATCTAAAGACTGTTCACGGTCTAGATGCCGAGTCAGAACTAAGCAATATTCTATCAACAGAAATCACTGCCGAAATCAATCGTGAAGTTGTTCGTACTCTTTACAAGATTGCTAAGGCTGGTGCTGCTACCGGAACCACAACTGCTGGATTCTTTGACCTAGACGTTGACTCTGACGGTCGTTGGTCAGTCGAAAGATTCAAGGGTCTAATGTTCCACGTTGAGCGTGAAGCTAATACTATTGCAAAGACAACTCGTAGAGGAAAGGGTAACATTATTGTTTGCTCTTCTGACGTTGCTTCTGCTCTAGCAATGGCTGGTAAGCTAGATTATACTCCTGCTCTATCAACCGACCTAAATGTTGATGATACTGGCAATACTTTTGCTGGTATTCTAAATGGTCGCTATAAGGTGTATGTTGATCCTTACTTCTCAACAGCCGCTACCACATTCTCGGATGTTATGGTTGTTGGTTATAAGGGTACAAATGCATATGACGCAGGTCTATTCTATTGCCCATACGTTCCGCTACAAATGGTTCGTGCAGTTGATCCAGATACTTTCCAACCAAAAATAGGTTTTAAAACCCGCTATGGTATGGTATCAAACCCACTAGGTGGCGATGGAGCAACTCTAGCTGCAACATCAAATGATTATTATAGGCTCGTTAAAATTAAAAATATTCTCTAAACCAGAGTATTTAAATCAATTAAGGGAACCTTCGGGTTCCCTTTTTTTATTCCAAAATTTCAAATTTATATAAATAAAATGAGGATAAGAATGCTAGTAACATCTCTTATCCTCTAAACAAATACTAATACGAGGTTAGCATATGTCTAATACTATTTATTGTACTTACCTTACAATCTACAAAGGTAACAAACTCCCTCCATTTTATATTGGATCAACTTCTGTTTCTAAGATAATAAAAGGTTATCATGGAACTATACAATCTAAGAAATATAAAGATATCTATAAACAAGAAGTAATTAATAATCCTCATCTATTCAAAACAATAATAATCACAAAACACAATACAAGAGAAGAAGCCTTCGAGAAAGAATTATTCTTTCAAAAGAAATTATCTGTTGTGAAATCTTCTATGTATTTTAATGAATCGCTTGCTGTAGCTAATGGTTACTTTGGACGTGCTTTACAAGGAAAGGAAAATCCTATCTATGGTAAGAACCATTCTGAAGAAACAAGAAGAAAAATGTCTGAGAATAGAAAAGGAAAGTATAAAGGTATTCCTAAATCTGAGGAACATAAAAAGAAGATTGCATTAGCTAATACAGGTAAAACACATACTGAAGAAACTAAGAAAAAATTATCATTAATCCACACTGGTATGGTTGCTTCTGACGAAACTAAAAAGAAATTATCTGAGATGAGAAAAGGCGAAAACCATCCATTATATGGTAAGAAACATTCAGAAGAAACTAAGAAAAAGATATCAGAAAAGAATTCCAAACCATCTGAAGAGAAAAAGAAAAAGATGTCAAAAGCCAAATCTAAAGAAAATAATCCAAGTTTTGGCACCAAATGGTTCCATAATCCAGAAACCTCAGAAGTTATAAGAATCAATCCATTGCAAGACCCAACCCCTTCTAACTTTATTCCTGGTAGAAAATCTAAAATTAATAAATAAAGATTGAATATGAATCTAAATTCTTTTAAACAAGATTATCTTAACATTATCTCTGAGTCAGATAAAAGAGATCTTGAGAGAATTCAAACTAAGATTAAAGAGAAGTATGGTGCGGAAATATCAAAGATAGATATTCTTTGGATATTAGAAGCATCCGAAGGTAGAGAAGAATAATGGATTACACAAAATTTACAGAAGCATACAAACAAGTTTTGGTCCAATCGAATGACGATTCAAAACTCAGGAAATTAGTTAGAGATATTGTGGAAGAAGTTCGAAATGAACAATATTTAAAATTTTTAGAAGAAGATTACAAAACATCAGAAAAGAGATTTCTTGATCAAGGAGCAGAGCCAGAAGAAGTCAAGAAAATCTTAGCTTTTCATAGAGATAATAAGAACACATTTAAAGGTAATCTTAAAGATATCGATGCTCAGAAAGATTGGAAAGAATTTAGTTCGCAGATTCTTTCTCTAACGAAACAAAAAGAAAAAGCGCAAGAGTATAAAACTACATTAGATGAAGTAATTCTACGTGATGATTCAGAATGGCTAATTATAGTCCCATTAAATCATAGAACTAGCTGTTATCGTGGTTCAGGTACTGATTGGTGTGTCACAAAGCAAGATCAATCTCATTTCTCTCAATATTTCTACGAAGCAGAAATAATTCTAGTGTATTGTATTAAGAAAAACGAGACCAAAGATAAATGGGCTGCAGCATTACATCTTGACAAACTTAATAAAACAGAATTTTTCGATAGAAAAGATAAAAAATTAAAACAAATTCAATTTGAAAAACAAACTAAACTTAAATTTGATGATCTTGTGAAAGGTGTAAGAGATAATTTAGGTTATATACAAAAACAGAGAGAAATAAATTCGAAGAAAGATATATATTACTTAACAAAACTTGCTATGAAAGCTGGTAAACGAAATCCTGAATTAGAAGATATGATAATTGCTCAAAAATCAGCAAAATCAGCAGTTAATTATGCTGAAGCTGTTATAAAAGGACCGTTTAAAGAAGCAGAAGATATTATTGCTAAAGATCCCGAGTCGTCAATTTTATATGCTTGGTGGGTACTTAAAGGTAGATTTGAGAAGGGAGAAGATGCTATATCAAAAGATGGACCATCTTCACATAAGTATGCTGCGGTTATTCTTAAAGGACCATTTCCGAAGGGAGAAGATGCTATAGCAAACGACCCTGGGGCTGCATTGAGTTATGCAACATTAATTCTTAAAGATCCTAATCCAGAAACTTGGGCTCAAAGATATCTAAAAGATAAGAGAAATTAATATGTTCTTAAACTTAAAGATCCGGACTCATAGAAGGCTCGATTAATAATATATAGTTGTATTTTGGTATACGGAGAATAATTAGGAGAATAAAGGAAGGTATATGGATTACACAAAATTTACAGAAGCATACAAACAAGTTATTACAGAATCAAACGATTCTGAACTAAGAAACTACATCAGAAGTGTTGTTGAGGAAGTGATTAAAGAAATGAATGGCGATGGAATTGATGAAGAAGAATTAGAAGAAGCACCTAGTAATGATGATGCTAGAAAAGACTTCAAGAATAATGTTATGCCAATCTTTAAAGATATAAAAGATAACGGTAAAATAAATCAAGAATTTAAAGATGCTGTAGAAGCGCATATTAAACAATATGGAGATTATCAAGTCTGGAATTTTTTTGGTAGCGAAGATGGCGAAATGCCGCATTGGTATAATAGTAAATCCAAAACAGTTAAATTGGGCGCATCTAAATTTGTTCCAAAAGAAAATTTTGACTAATTAATTTACATTTTAAATAAAGTTTGGGAGGCTTTTGGCCTCCCTTTTTCTTTAATACCACTCAACAATTTTATCTGCAATTCCATACTGTACAGCTTCTTCTGCAGATAACCACACATCATGTGGAGGTAAGAGAATTTCTTTAATTTTCTTTTCCGGCATTCCAGTGCACTTTTTATAGTGTGCCAACATTCTCTGAGTTGTTAGTTCGAACTCTTTATTTCTTGCATATAACTCATGTTCTTTTCCGAAAGATCCCCACGAAAATTGATGAGATAGAATCGAGGTATTAGGTGTAATAAATCTACGACCTTTTTCTCCTGCGATAAATATCGCCAATCCTGCTGATGCAATAATTCCCAATCCAAATGTTGAGATTGGAATTTTAGATCCTTTCATAATATCAATTAAGGCATTAGCACAAGCTAAATCGCCGCCAGGAGAATTAATAAGTAATCTAATTTCTGTCTTTTGATCTGCAAGATTTACATTTCTTTCGACAATATACTTAATAGCATCTCCAGTTGAATACGGATCTATTTCTTCGTTCAATAACCAATATCCACTTCCTTCGAAGGAATAATATAATGAAGGTATCTCGATTGAACTATTCTCGCCTTTCGATTTCTTTGTGCTCATATAAACTCCGTTTGTTTCGTTATTTACACCAAGAGTTTAACTATTCGCCATGATTTGCCAGGACTTTGGTATTTAACATAATCTAATAGATATTCCGCATCTTTTATATTTCCATAATGGACATCTCTATTATGAACACGATATACACTCAACATATTATTTTCTGGCCAATTTGTTGTTATACAGTAATTAAATTTTTCCATAGTTATTTCGTTCTTGGTATAGAACTCCATCTGAAGTATTTATTTCCACTATACAAAGATTCTACAATTCTTGAGGCATCGAATGGCGTCGATGCTTCGACAACATAATCACGCATAAAGATAGATCTATCTTCACCACAATAAAAAGAACAAATCCATTTAGTCATTACTCAAACCTAATCTTACGAATCTTCTTCTTTTCTTTATCAGAAAGATCTAAGAAAAGAGAAAGAATATCATCAAAGTTCTCTTCTGAGAACTTGATTCGTGCAAAGATATTCTCTTGTGTTCCTAGATTAAATAATCCGTTATTTACTGTTACGTTCATATTATTCTCCAATAATCATACAATCTAATGCTAATTCTTTCTTTTTTGCTTCGATGTCCAGATAAATGTCGAACCCAAAATTATCTGGATATTTTTTGATAAAATCTGAGTGTGCTCTTGGATTTACATTAATTCCTTCGTGTAGTGCTTTACTCTCTGAGTAATGAAAGAGAGGAGTTGTGTCCCAGGTAGAATATGCTAAGAGGAATGCTTCTCCAGTTGACCAACCATCATCATGAAAATCATGATGAAAATAATCAAATGTAATCGGTGTATTTATTTCTTGATAGATATCCTCATATAACTTTAGAACAGAGTACGAAGATTCTTTATCATCATTTTCGACTACCAATCGCTTCTGTAGATTTTCCGAAAGTCTTGAAAAAGAATCTACGAATCTCTTAGAAGTTACTTCAGAATACTTCATACCAACATGGATATTAAGAGGATTCCAATGAGATGCTTCTAAACCCATTACATCAAAAATCTCTGAATGAATCTCTAAGTCTTTAATAGAAGAAAGAACTACATTTTCTTTTGTAGAAGCCAACTTTACAAACTCACCAGGATGAGCCGATAATCTAAGATTTCTCTCTTTTGCGAGATCGCCGCAACTCTTAAGTGTCCTAGAAATTTCCTCCCAGTCAGGGAGATCTACCAAAGAATACTCAGAAGCCCAAGGAAAAAGATTCGATGTAATGCGAAATCCTTTGATATTATTTACAACATTCCATTCTAAGATCTTTAGAAGATCACAAACATTTTGTTTTGCCAGGGAAGATGCATAAGGAACTCCCTTTTCTTCGAAAGTTGCCTTACGCATAGTTCTGTTTGTTGTGTAACCATACTTCTCTTGAAGAGTAAGATTAATGCAGCAATATGAAGGATAGATCATTAATTACTATTATACCTTATAAACTGCTCTTCGTCAAACGAATACCAAACTCTTTTAATTCCAAACTCCAAGATTGCACGTTGACAACCAGCACAAGGTTTCGCCATTCCGTAGATATATTTACCTGTCGGAATATCGATCTTTACACGACAAATAAGAAGAGTAACTTTCTGAAAATCTTGAACTTCGATATGATACATCGCATTCTTAATTGCTGCAATTTCGGCATGAAGATGAATTGCCAATGCATTTGCTGCATATTTAGCCTGGATAGGATGCGTCTTATAAGAGTTTACTCCAAACGAGATAAACTTATTCTTAAGGAGAATACCAGCAGCAACCTTCGCTCCGGAAATTTTCGGAGTAGATATTGCAATCTCCTTAAGAAGAGAGAAATTTCTTATAATACGCAGATCCGAATTCATTTAAATATTAAACCAAGAAAGTACTTTATCAAAAATAGTACGAGGATAACTTCTCTTAATATTAAGAGTTTGACGATATTGCCTTACTGTATTCACACTACATGCTGGATGTTTTAGATGCCGTTCTCGATTATTATCCGGCATATTGTATGATGTTGATCTAAGATGATTTTCACGTCTTTGATTAAACATATTAGTCCTCGAAGAAAGTAATATTTCCATCCCATTTGGAAACATGATATCTCACCATCCTTCCTGTTTGATCGAATGGTGCCGCATATTCGAAAGTCCAGGACTCATTTAAATTACAATATTCCATCTCTTGAATTATATACTTCGCATCTTTCCCGAACCATTTCTTTATGGTTTCGCATACAGAAACCCAACGCTCGCATGCTTCTGACATAAAATTTCTCCTAGTAATATAGCCGCCTGGAATCGTCCGGCTGTTCCTTGTAGCTGCAGATTTGCCCTTCAAGGATATTATTGAATCCTTTGTAGTTCCCGGATTCATGAAGAATCATTTCAAGAACAGCAATCATACCGAATCTAGTCTCTGGCGAACAAGTCGAAGTATCCAACATCTTATTGACTCGTTCCCGAACAAGCGATACATCAAAAGTTTTGCGCATTAGTAGATCCTCAGTTTCCGATTAATCGAGATAATCTTCGCATTAATTTTCCGAACTTTTGCATCAAGAATTTGATAGGTTTTGTGCTCAACTTCATTCTTGAGGTCCAAATTTGCAATGGTCTGTTGGAGAATAAGTATCTCTGTCACACAACCTGCACGTTGGGCAAGAAGTTCAACCCATTCAGTGTTGTCCACATTGCGAGTTCTGGAAACCGCAATTTTATCAAGAATCACTTTCATCTGCGCTTCGTTAACCATAGAACCATTATAGCGTATCCAAAGCCAGAAGCAAAGTTTTTTTGCGACTATATTCCCTTTATTTTCAGTTACTTGCGCTAAGTCATTGAAAACAAAAGGAATATTCTTTTCGAGACTTTATTCTCTTTAGAATCAACGACTTGCAGTAAGTCATTCAAAACAAAGGGAATATTCTTTCGATAAAATATTGCGTTCTGGTCGCTGGTACGCTATACTGAATATATGGTTAATGAAATAAAAGTTGGTTCGGTTGTTCGTTGGAAAAACTGGCAGCCAGTCTCTGATAATAATGCGACTGTCGTGATGATTGAGAAGAATTTCGACGACTCAGGATTGGATGTGGCTCAAATCTATTTTGATCCTTATAATGGTCATCGATGGACGTTTGTTTCTGAACTTGAATTAATCGCCTATTAATAAAGGAATTATTTAAAATGAAAATCACTTCTGAAAATTTCCCCTGGCTTCTGAAAGCGATCAATTTTCTTCGTCTTGATAACGATCTTCGTTCGACGAAGTCCTATACTGTAAAGAATTCCTATAAATTGTACGATGCATATTCAAACAATTTCACGATTGTTTCCTTCACCGAAGAAGATCTTTTGAGTGCAAATTATGCTCTCTCTACTTTAAGCGAAGATGATTTTGAAGAATTTATTTGTGGGGATGTATCATTCATGGAGATTATGAGCCAACATAAATATGGTCTTAAAGTTGCCAATTCGTTTCTGGAAGTCATTTTCGAAAATATTTAAACGCTTGACATTTCAAAAGTCAGAGGAAGTTGTAATAGGTGTATACCGACTAAGAATTGGAGTAAAGTAATATGAATCTAAGAATTGGTGATATCGTTGAAATAAAACATCCAAATCCAATCGTTAAGAGTAAACAAAAGCTAGTTGGTCGTATTCGAAAGATCAAGTATATCAAATACATAGGAAATAAACCTGAAGATTGGATTGAACATGAAGTCTATGTTAACACGAATTCAGAGTATGTAAGAGACAGTTTAATTTTTTATTTTCCTTTCGAATTAAAAGTTCTCTATAGAAAGAATTAAACCTTGACTTCTTAGAAAGAATCAGTTATAATAAGTATGTTGCGGTTTGATGGTATGGTTTAGATATGACTTAGGAACTTTATAATATGGGAAAAATTTTCGTTTTATTCGGTTATGTAAATTATGGTGACGGTTCTTTTGGCAGTTCTTCTAATAATTTAGGTATATTTTCTTCACATGAAAAGGCATCGATTTTTCGTGACAAAATAGATGGGTCTAAGATGAGATACCACGAATATGATATTGAAGAGTGGGAGATAGATAAGGATTATTTTACATGTCTTTAAAAGAATATCGCATTAAATGTATTAATGAAGCTGCATCAAAATTTCTTAATTTCGATGATTTGATCGATTCGAAAGATGAGAATATTAAGTTTAGTGTATTCTCATCGCAACTTCATTCTGCGCTTGCGTTCACATTTAATTGTGGGATCAACGCATTTGATGAGGTTGATTAAAGATGACTAAGGATTTGGAACTTCTGAGATCCGGATTTAGGGAGTGGCCAATCCCCCTGAATTCTAAAAATCTCTATAAATTGGCGGATAGATTCTTTCAATTAAAAGTTGTTGATAACAATACCGAAAAAATTAAATACTTCGTCGATGCACATTACTACGTTTTTCCTGAAGGATATAATAGGATTGCAATTAGTTTCTCTATTAGATTTAACGCCAATGGGAAAGAAATTACAGTAGAATTTTCTGATAATGATTTTTCTTCTATTGAAGAAATATTAAACTGGATAGAAAACTTTTGGTTACATAATGGTTTTGGGATAGATTTACATAACAACTAAATACATCTTTGTAATTAGTATTTGAAGGGACTCAAAAAGAGTCCCTTTTTTTGTTTTTTATAAATAACTTAGGAGTATTTTCTAAGATGACAATTAATCTAGCCACAAAACCAAACGACTTAAATCTATACAAATACTATATGGATATTATTAAGAAATTAGTTGTAGAAGGAATCGCAAAATCTAAAAGAGATAAAAAAGAATATATTATAAAGATTACTCTAGAGGAATCAAATTGATGTTGTCGTTTAAATCTTTCTTATCTATATTTGAATCCCTTTTATTCGAAGGTGGAAATGTCTTCAAAAACCAAGAAGGTTCCTTAACAAAAAGAATTTTACAAAAAGATATTCCATCAACTATTTCTCTTATAGAAAAAATAACAGGGTTAGATTTCACAGTAGATAAAGGTGATGATGATTTTCCTAAGAAATGGTTGGGTACTACTGGAAGAAAATATGATTCTGGGGATTTAGATTTATTCGTTGACGAAAACGAAATAACTAAAGAAGAATTAATTCAAAGATTAAAATCTTGGTGCTTAAAAAACGGTATAGAACAAGCAGATATCATCAACACCAAAAAGAAAACTGATGGATATATTATGTCATCTGGAGATAATGTTCATTTTAGATTTCCAATAAATGGTTCGGCCGAAAATGGATTCGTTCAAGTTGATTTTATGTTTTCAGATAATTTAATCTGGCAAGCATTTTCGATGGCTGGTGGTAAGAAAGATTCTAAGTTTAAGGGAGTTCATAGAAATATTCTATTAGCTTCTATGGCCAGAGCAAGAGGACTTAAATATAGTTATAAATTTGGTTTAGTTGATCCTTTAACTAATGCAACTCTAATATATGATAATCCAAATACAAATTCAGTAATCGGACATGGTAAAGATCCAGATTTTATTGCAGAATTGTTATTAGATAATTCTGCTTCTGGTAAAGATCTAAGATATGTAGAAACAATAGTTGATTACATCAATAAAAATATTCCTGAAGATTTTGGAAAATTAACACAACAAGCACAAGAAACTTTCGTTAAAGTTTATAATGTTAGTTTAACAGAATCTATAAATGAAGCAGTTGGTAGGCAATATCAACACGTAGAAGATATGTTAATCGTTGAGGGAACTTCAGGTGCGATAGATGTATTAAACGAGATGATTAGTATTGCGGACAATACAGATGAAGTGTCAATTAAATGGGATGGTTCTACTGCAATTTATTGGGGTAGAGATAATTTGGGTAACTTTTTATTATTACCTCAGGCTCAATGGAGAAAGAAAATTGTATCTTCTAAATCTGATTTAGAAAAAGATATAATATCAACTGGTAAAAAATCTGCAACAGATACGGATCAAGAATTTTATAACAAGAGAAAAGAATTATCTGATATGTATATGAAGTTGTGGGATATTTTTGAACGAGCTGTTCCTAACACAAAAGAATTTAGAGGAATATTCTTCAAAGGCGATATTATGTTTTCTTCTACTCCACCGCAAGATAAAGCTGGAAATTATTTCTTTACTCCTAATAAAGTTAAGTATGTTCTTACGCCAAATGCATTTGGCGGGAAAATTAAAAGAGCAAAGAGTATGGTTACAACACATGGTACTGTAACAAACATTGGCGATGAAAATCTTGATTCGTATGACGACTCATATATTGGAAAAATGAATAACAATCCGGATTTAATTGTTGTTGGAACAACTTATATTAAGAAGAATAATGAATCTAGAAATTTAATAAAGCAAATGACTCTTATTAAGAATACCATAAATTCTAAAAAGAATCAGATCGATGAGATTGCAAATTATTCTTCTCCAAAAATGTCAAACGAATCATTTAAAGAAAATCTTTACACATATTCAATAGCTTTTGGTAAATCTGATGGTGATCTTTCGTTTAATGATTGGCTATCGTCATCCAAATTAACTGAAAGTAGAAAGAAAGAAATAACAACAGTAATTTCTGAAAAACCGCAAAGTTGGGAAGTTTTCTGGAAAATTTATAGACAAATATATGATGTCAAGATATCTCTTATAGAACAACTAGATAAGTCTACAAATGAAGGTATTTTGGGTGGTGTTAAATTTGAAGTTGATTCTCTTCCAGGTGGTGAAGGATATGTTACCAAATCCGGGTACAAATTAATCAATCCAAATTTTAGATCAGCAAAAGGAAGGTTCTAAGATACAAATGGCTAAAACAATAGTAATATTCCCTGGCGGTTTTCACCCTCCACACGCTGGACATGTTGCTTCTTTTAATGCTCTTAAAGATGCATTCCCCAGTTCAGAAGCATTTATGGTTTCAACTGGATATACAGCAGAAAGACCATTTCCATTTGAGAAGAAAAAAACATTAGCAATTGCTGCTGGTATACCAGAAAATTCATTTGTTGAAGTTAAATCGCCTTATGTTGCTATTGAAGTTACGAAGAAATTCGACAAAGAAAAAGATTTCTTAGTATTTGGCGTGTCAGAAAAAGACGCAGATAGATTCACATATACAAAGAAAGATGGATCTCCTGGTTATTTTCAGAAGTGGACACCAGATGTTGAAATGGTTCCGTTCGCAAAACACGCATACATATACATCACTCCAATTTTGGAATTTAAAGTTGCTGGAAAGATTGTAACTTCTGCTTCAGCAATAAGAAAGATGTATAAAGATGCAGATGAAAAAACAAAAAAGATTATCTTAAAAGATCTTTATCCTAATGCAAATCTAGAAGATGTGAAAGACTTATTTGACGAAGTTCTTAAAGAAGTCTATATGCCTAAGAAATATCGTGCAGGATTATCTAAATCAACGGCTGGAAAGAGAAAGAGATTTTGGGTCAAATTGGGTAAGTATCCATACACAAAAGCCGAATACTCTAAAGCAGAAAAAGTTCCTGGAGATGCTAAGTCTGAGACAAGACCATCGCAATATAATAAGAAATATCAACAAATGTTTGGTGAATCTAGATCTATTACTGCCTTGAAGAAAAAATCAAAATCGACAGGCATTCCTTATGGTATATTAAAGCAAGTCTATAATCGTGGTATGGCTGCTTGGGTTACAGGACACAGACCAGGTGCTTCCCAGTCAGCCTGGGCATTTGCAAGAGTTAACTCTTTCGTAACAAAAGGAAAAACTTGGAAAACAGCGGATGCTGATCTTGCGAAGAAAGCGAGAAGATATCTAAATGAAGCTCATATGTACGAATATCTAGATTGGGGTTGGATTGCTCCAACAGGAGAAATTATTGGACCAATCGAAAGCGATAAAACACACACTTCAATTCTAAGAAGATTAGCAGAAAAGAATAAATTCGATCTTGGCCCATTAGAAACTGAATTTTCAGTTACTAAAAAAGGTTGGGTTCGTTGGTTAGTGGATTATGATAATCTAATGTTTAACACAAAGAATTTGTTAGATAAAATTACAATCTACAAATCCATAGAGCGTTTAATTAATAAACATAGAAAGTTAGAAGGTTACCTTTTCGAATTCGAGAAACCGCAAGGGAAAATGCATACAATTTCTGGAGAGAAATGGGGGTCATTTTTGACTGATATCAAGAAAGTGTATGGATTAGAAGAAAGTATCAAGGAACAAAAAATGGATTACGAAATAGAAATGGCTTCTGGTCAATTAAAGAAGATAATTGATCTTGCAACAGATGCTCTTAATTACATACAGAATCAATCTGAACTAGATGCTTGGATGCAGGATAAGATTTCTGTTTCAGCACACAATATGGAAGCAATTTATGATTATTTTCATTATAGCGAAGAGAAGATCGAAGAGAAGATCGTAAAGAAAGATAAGAAATATTATTTGTTATCTAAAAAGACCTTTTCACAGTTATCTGAAGATCATCTAGCTGAATTTTTCGAAATGGGTAAATATTACACTTATTGGGGATGGATAGATCTAGATGGAAATTTAGTTTTTCCTACAAAAGAACAAAAAGATAGCAAAGAAAATGAGTATTCCCATTCAAATATTCTTCCAAATATATATGAATACCAAGCATTACAAAGTGGATGGTTGAAATTTTTTATAGAGAAAAAAACTCCCAAAAAATTAGAGATATATGGGTATCTTCCAAATGATAAAGATCGTATTGTGAAGGGTGTAGAAAATATTATTAATAGTATAGTTCGTGGAATTAAAAAAGATGTTTTTGGTGAGAATATTAATCTTCCAGACGAAATATCTTGGTTTTTGAGGACATTAAAAGGTAATAAAAAAGATAGACGAGAAATAGTAAAAAGAGACGATACCCTAAGACGACTTAGAAACTCCCTTAAAGAACCTTCTATAATAAAAAAATTATATAGAAATATAGTCGATGAAGAAAAGATAGAAGAAAAGATCGTTAAGAAAGATAAGAAATATTTCATCTTCTCTAAAGATGGTAAGAAAAAATTAGGTGGTCCATACACATCTAAAAAGAAAGCAACGAAGAGACTAAGTCAAATTGAATTCTTCAAGCATTTAAATAAATAGGCATAGGTACAAAAATGCAAAAATTTTCAGATTTTTCAAGAAAAGTAAAGATGGAACACTCTGAGCTCTTGATTCAAGAAGCCAAGGAATTATCCATAAAAAGCGAAGATAGCGAACAGATTCTCGAATCTTTAAATGTACTATGCGATAATTTAATTCTTTCGTATATTACTGAACAAGAAGATCATAAAGACCATATCGATTCTCTATTGGGCGGAGAAGAAATCAAAATCGACGGTGCTACGGTTTCTCTTTCTCCTAAGAAAGATGGATTAATTATAAACGGAAAATTAACTAAATTTTTCGGTACAGCTGGATTAGAGTTTGATATCAAAAGAGCAATATCAGTTATGTTAGATGATATTGGTGATTACATCAATGAAGAATTTTCGCAATCTGATTTAGACGACGCCATTTTTAATATGCCAGATAATGTTGAAAATCTTGTTGGTTATGAAATTAAAGTTGGAACCGATACTCTAACCGTTGATTGGGAAGATCCTAAGTCTGGTGTTGTTTCTCTACAATTAAATGGTAAGAAAATTGAAGGTATCGACAACGAAAGAGTATATGATTACGACTCACTCAAAGAAATTATTCTTTCTGCTCTAGGTAAGTTGACAACTGTTCCTGAAGAAGAACCAGAAAAAGAACCAAAAGAAGTTAGTCCAGAAGCAAAGAAAAAGATTGCTGTATTAAGAACAATTATTCGTCCAAGATTAATTAATAAGTTCGCAAATAAAACTGCAGATCAAAATAGAGTCTATAATGCTATTAAGGCTTATCTTGAATCAGGTGAAGACGAAGAAGCAATTAAGACAGAATTAGATCAGAGAGCAATTATTGACTTCTGTTTAGATATGTTAGATATTATCTTATCTAATAAGAATCTAGCTAGTCTTATCTCAAGAGATACAGCAGCAACTGCTTTGAGTGAATCAATCCTAGTAGAAGCAAAGAAAAAGAAGAAGAAAACTTCTGAAGAATCTGTAGACGTAAAATTAGATATGCTTCTTAAGTTGGGTCTAGTTG
>Ga0315903_10002927_pt1 | contig 24357 bp, 21 predicted proteins | sample LakEriMetagenome_7_FD_203524 | JGI IMG/M metagenome (GOLD analysis project Ga0315903, IMG submission 203524) | Freshwater fungal communities from buoy surface, Lake Erie, Ohio, United States - Buoy 2 MA119 | ecosystem: Environmental > Aquatic > Freshwater > Lake | place: USA: Lake Erie, Ohio... | reverse complement strand
ATTATACAACATTTAGCAACAGATAATAAAACATATGAAATAATTATTGAAAGAAAATGTGTATGTGATATGGTTGCTAGTATTAAAGACGGCAGGTATAAAGAACAGAAATTAAGACTGTTATCCCAACAAAAACAAAATGTTAAAATTGCGTATTTAATTGAAGGAATCCCTACAGATTTACGATTACCACAAGATAAAGTTATGTTAGCGGGTAGTATTATTAGTTCTATTTTTCGTGATACTATACCAATAATTAGAACATATTCATTACAGGAAACATTAGATATGATATCTAGATTACATGATCGACTTAATAAAGATTATAAAGAGTTTTTCCCACAAGTAAATACATTACAAACAACACATGAAATAGAATCATCTCGAGAATTAATACTAGATACAACACCGGAAACGATACCAAAAACAATACAGGAAACAATAAATACAAATTTATCTACAAATGTATCTACAGATGTGATATCAAATATATATCTAGCTAGTATAAAAAAAAATAAAAAAGAGAATATGACACCACAATTATGGAATATAAATTGTTTATGTGGTATTCCAGGTGTTAGTAATGCAATTGCAGTTAAAATTGCGGAACATTATCCTACTATACGTAAATTATTAGATGCTTATAATATATTAGAAACACTAGATGAAAAAGAAAGTCTTTTATCACAAATTACATTATGCGAAACAGATAAACAAAAACGACGAATTGGTAATGTAATTAGTAAAAGAATATATGATTATTTTTATTGTTAAAAATTATTTTTACCATTCATATCCTTTAACCGACCAGGATTTAAAAAATCCTTAGGTCTTGGTTATGCGGATAGCGTACAAAACCTACGGTTTTGCACTGTATTGCATCCCTCAACTCCTAGGTGTTATAACACCTTTAGTCGTTTAAGGGATATTTTAGTTGTTATTTATTGTGTTATAAATCTTTATAATTAAGAAAATAATTAGAATATACTAGATCACCATCTTCAGCATATTTTAAAAATGTTGAATAGTAAAATACATAATTTGGAAATTGATTATCACTATCATAATCTATATCAGGAAATTTTTTGAATGGTGATACTGGAATATATATTTTTAAATTTTTTAATTTCAAATTAATATAATTTAATATTTGTTCAGTTTCTATAATTTCTTCATAGTGAAAAAAAAATAGAAATTTAAATTCTATTTCTGGAAATGCATTACATAAATATACAACATCGTTTGTTGTCCCAGAAAACCATACAGTTTTAACATTTTTAAATATGGGTTCTAAATGTTCTCTATGTATTTTTATTATACTATTTGTTAAATCTTTACTAATTTTATTTTTATAATCTATAAAAGTTGTAATTTTATCTATTGTATCAATATATTTATCTGTTTCATCATGATTTAAAAGTAGAACTTGGAAATTATATTTATTTTTCAAATCATATAACATATTTTCTAAAATGTATGATAATTGTGAATTTAAATAATCCATTATAAAGATTACTGTTAATTCTAAATCCAATATTTTTATAGAATCAAATACTGATTTATAATTTGCGGGTGCATATGTTAATATCATTATTATTTTTGTATATCCTTGATTTTTAATGTCTATGTATTTTGCATAATCCATTTTATTATCTAATTCTTGTAAATACCCATTATTACAATCAAAATAATTTTTTGTTATATTTTTACAATTATCATATACTATTTTAATTGTTCTATCTGGTGATAATTTAAAATTTTTAATTATTAATCTTTTAGATAAATTCGATGTATCATCTATATTTTTATCTAATTCTTGATTTTTCTGTAATACTATAATAAAATTATCATGATCTCTTATTTCATCATTACAACATAACCTAATTGTATTAATAATTTTCAAATTTGGCACTATATTTTTTATATTATTTATGAATGTCATATTACCTCGTGTAATTGTATTAATATGTAGAATTAAATAACCATTATTTTTTAATTGATTATAACATTTCTGTAAAAAAATATGAATATACTGTTTTTGATACTGATTTTCATCAATACTAGAATTTAATTTTATATAGAATTGATTCCAATTAGGCAATTCAGATATAATTATATCTAGATCATTATCTGGCAAATCCTTACTATTATATTCACCATAAAACAGATTTATTATATTATTATCTTTATTATCTTTATTAGGTTGCTTGTTATTTTGTGATGTATATGTTGTATATGTTGTATATGTTGTATATGTTGTATATATATTATTAGTATATTTGCCTTCTATTGGTAATTTCTTAAAATCATATAAATTAACCATTTCATTAAATCCATTATATGCATATTTATTTATTGTATATCCAGAAAATAATACATTAAATTTCGTTAATAATCTTAAAATAGAATGTAAAGTCGAACCTGTATCTTCCATAAATGGTGATAATATCTTAATTGGGTTCATTGGGTTCATTACTTTATCATCAGTTTCTAGAATATTTTTGAATAAATCATTATATATGTCATCATATATATTTATATCATAAACATATGGTATAAAAAAATCATATTTATCACTAATATCATATTTACCCTTAAAATATGGATCATCACAATGAATTAAATCGTGAAATAAATTAAAATTATTATTATTCCATATTTTAAAAAAACTATTGTAATTTATTTTATCTTTTTGTAATAAATAATTCTCCATTAATAAATATGATAGACTAGGTTCTATATTTTTCATTTTATAGGTTGTAAGAAATTCATCCAAATTAAATTTAAAATTTTTATTTGGATTGTAATCAGATTTATTTATTTGCTTTTTATAATTTTCTGTTTTATCATTCTTCATATCTTCAATTTCTTTTTTTGTAACTCTATATTTAAGTAATGGAACCTCAAAACTAAGTGTTTTAAAAAAATTTATATCTTTTTGAGATCTAGTATCTTGATGGGTACCTTGATTTTCAGTTTTATATATCTTTTGTGAATATTTTCTAGTATGTTTTCTAGTATGTTTTCTAGTATGTTTTCTAGAATGTTTTCTAGTATGTTTTCTAGTATGTTTTCTAGTATGTTTTCTAGAATGTATTTTATTTTTTTTAGTCTTTTTATTTATCATGATTAGAATATGTTAAACTCTCTTCTATTTATTTAGAAAAGTTTATTTACCAGTAAATAATAAAAAATTACATAAAAATTGATTATAAAATCTCTAAAACAATAAACTAACTTTATTTCTCTCTATCTAATTCTATCAAATTAATATTTTTCTAATGGATACTAATGATACTAATGATACAGGAAACCCTGTATTTAAACCATTATTTGAAAAAATTAATAATTATTGGAATATTATTTATTCTAAATCTAATAGAAAAGATACACCAGAGAGAACTGCCCGCCGGCTTATTGAATTGAGTTCCTAGCACTACCTGTTTTACTGCTACTTTAACTAATGCTAGATATTTTTTTATTTTTTATTAACTGTTGTGAATGAATTTATAATTTGGATTTAATAAATATTTTAGAATGTAAATTCTTATTTAACTCTGTAATGATATTAACACCACCAGTATATAATGCATGTCCTACTTGTACGCCTTTAGCACCCGCCAATACGTATTCTTGTATATCAGAAACGGTTTCTATACCACCACAACCTATAATATCAATTGTAGATCCCATTAATGTTGATTTTTTAAATATATTATTAAATTGCCAAACATTAGAAATTGCGATGTATTTATTAATTTTACCGGAAATTCCACCAGTGATATTAGATAATACAGGATATCCTGTATTAGTATCTATTACCATACCATTAGGTATACTATTGCTAGCAACAATATATTTGATATGAACACGAGATGCATATGTGATAAGTAAATCAGCAACAGTTTCTAGAAGTATTTTATCTAAATAGGGTGATAATTTACAACCTATTTGTAAATTAACTAATTCAATACTAGCAATACCTTCTAAAATTCGTGATAATGCTAGAATATCATAAGCTAATATGCGTTTATGTGATGTTTTATCATGACATGAAGTTATGCTAGGACAACTAAAATTAATTTCCACTAAAACAATAATATCCATTTTAACTGTTTCTGCACGTTTTAAAGCAGATATATAAGTATCATAATCGGAAAGCATCGCTAGAAGATCATCTGGTAAACTAGCATCAATCGAAATTATATAATTAATACCACGTTTATGATATTCTAGAAATAGATCACGATAATATTTATAACCTAAATTTGACATACCTAAACAATTAATACTAGTAGAATCATCTATTTCTAGAAATGACGGTTCTTTATTACCACGACTAGCTTTCATTGTACAAGTCTTAGTAATTATCGTAGTTAAACCACCTATTTCAATAAGGTTATCTAATTGTTGTTTTGTTCGACAATGACATCCACTAGCATTCATTAAAATTGGAATAGAAGAACAAAAATTTATATCTTTTGATATATTTGAATCTTCTGATGACATTTTTTATACGTATTTTTTTGTGTTATTCTCTTACATAAGTAAATAAATTAAAAAGTTAAAAAAAACCAAATCTTCTATTCATGAATAAGAGATTCATGACTATCCTGTTTATGATTAAATAATTCTTTTATTATCATTTCTCTAAATTTTATCATTTGATCACATGTTGTAAAAATCTGTTTCAGATAGGATTTTTTACCAAATGGTGATACATGATTATATGAATCGTGTGATAGTATCATAATACCATTTAAAGATCCATCCAAACCAAGTGTATCATGATACTTACTACCAGATGTGATTCCAATTTCTAATTTTCCCTCTTTAAATAATTTAACTAGCGATTTTCTGCTATATAGTGTATCTGGTTGAAGCTGAGTTTTATCCATGTAAAAATTGAAATCGCTGGCAGATTGATGAAAATAATGTTCTGCAATAATTTTTACAATATCCATATTTCCAAGTCGTTTGTATAATGATTCGATAATATCAGGATGCATTTTTCGACCATCAAGAATCGGTGCAACTAGATAAATACCAGATGCACGACGATCTTCACTTTTTGCATAAGGTATGTAAAGAACAGGGTTTAAATCAAATCTTCTATGCTCTGTAAAATTCACTTGATAACAATTAAATGCAAATCCCTGTACTACATTACAACCATCGGGTAATGATTGTAAAAATTCACTATGTCCACCCAGTCTTAATTTTTCAACCATATCTGGTTCAATAAAAGGCTCTTTAGAAAGTGGACAAAGAGGCAACAATTTTTTGATTGTGATATTCTTATGAGGATTTTTCTTTGTTCCACCAATTGTAATAGTTATAGTATATTTAGATTTACCACCACTAAAGATTTTATTATAACACGTTGTAGGATCAAAAATTGTTGTATGTGTCAAGGTAATATTAATAATTGTTTTCAATGATAATCCTGTTTCCATAAAGTAAATAATTGGATAATTCAAAACAGATTTATCACCTTCTACAGATTTATCACCTTCTACAGATTTATCACCTTCTACAGATACAGATGCAATGGCTGCCATTACAACTTGGCAAATAAGCAGAAAATCAACTTTATAATTTTAATAAATATATAACACATTCTTCATTTTTTCTTATAATAATTTTTTTTTAACTATTTTTCAGTAATGCCTTTCTTTTCAAGTTTTATCAGTTTAACGCCAATAACCGTTTAAGGGATAAAACCTATTGGTTTCTGTCGTTAATCTGAATAACCAAGACTGCTAATGATGTTTAGCAGTTTCGGTTAAAGGATACTGTAGTTACAAAAAAATTAATAAATTTAAAGAATAATGATTTATACTAAATCTAGTAATTTTCATTGTAAATCTTCAAGGGTGTAAAATGACATCTAACTTAATTATTAATTCACATAAGTTTAGTTTTGTAGTGAATAAGCTTCGTAATTTTTTCTTATCAAAGAAATATATAGAAGTACATACACAGAATCGTCTTAGTATTCTTGCAGCATGTGAGGATCCTAGCACAATTAGTATTTATAATTATGCAACATCACATTGGCCACTACCTCAAACGGGTCAGATGTGGCTAGAGTTTGAATTACTAAAAGATCCTAAGCCGAATGGATACTTTTGTGTATCAACTAGCTATCGTAATGAGCAAAATCCTATTCCTGGTCGGCATGATTTAATTTTTCCGATGTTTGAGTTTGAATTAAAGGGTGATTTTTGTGAGATGCAGAAGATGGAGAATGAGTTGCTAGAACATCTAGGATATGGTAAGAGGTATTCTTTTCCAGAAGGTTTATATGAAGATATAGCTAATAAAATGAATGTTCAAGAAATTACAAGTAAAGAAGAAATGATATTGTATAAAGAAGGTAAGATGCCAGTTTTTTTCCTAAAGAATTTTCCAGAATACACTTCACCATTTTGGAATATGAAGCGTCATGATGATAAAAAGACTGCGAAGAAAATGGATATTATTTTATCTGGAATGGAAACTATTGGAAGTGCTGAACGTAGCTGTGATAAGGATGACATGCTTAATCGTTTTAAGAGTATTTCTGGCGGTATGTATGCAAAGACATTATATAATCAATTTGGTAAAGCACGTGTTGATCAGGAAATGAATGAATTCTTATCATTGAAGTTTATTCCTCGTAGTGGTGGTGGTATTGGAATAACCCGGCTAATTCGTAGTATGGAATTAGAAGGTCTAATTCCTGAGGATGTTATAAATGCACGATCGTAAATTTATCCCTAGAATTATTGGTGTAATTTGTTATTTTTTTCTTATTTTTTATTGGACTGTTTATTTTTTGGGATTGTTTATTTTTTGATTGAAATTGAAATTATAAATAAAATGTATTGATTAATAGTAGTGTGTTAAAAAGATGAATTTTATAAATATAACTAATAAACGAAGTGTAGATGGTAAGGAATATTTATATTATTATGAAATTAAAATGAATAATGTGATTATAGGTTTTAGTAATGTGATAAAAGGTGATATAGAGGAGGATGGTGATTTATTAAGTATAGATATAACTAGCATAAATGATAAAATTTATTATAAAAATATAGTAATGCAAAGTATATTAAAATATGTAAATTTAGTAGGTGAAAATGTTAAGAAAGAATTATATATTATTTTGCCAAATAATGCTTATTATGAAATATTTATAGTTATGTCAGAAAATTTTAAATATATTAGTAATATTGATTCTAGAAGAGTATATAAATTATCTGTAAATGAAAATTTTATTGAATCTTTAAAAAATGTATCATCTAGAAGATCATATGATAGATACAAAACAACAAAATTAAAAGGATATGATAAAACATATATAATAAGTGCTGCTAAAATCAATGGTTTAATTTACACTACATTACAAAATTATTTAAATAGAAATGATTTAAATGAAGTTTCTAGTAATACTAGTCGTCCTTTTTTATTATGGATTGAAATGATGGAAAATATGAAATTTGACTCTACTTATTTTTTGACTAACTGTTATCTAATGAATATTCTAAATGATAATAAAATAATTATAACTAACAAAGCCAATCTATATTTTAATTTTAATAGATATTATCCAGAACAATGTGAAAAATATATGGCTCGTAGCTGGTATATTAATGATTTTATTACTAATAATAAATTAATGGATGGATTACGTGCAAATAAAAATAGAGACGAAAATAAAAAAGTGGTTTATATTGTAAGACCAGCAGGAACAGGTGCATTTAGTGGAAAGGATATCTATGTTATCGATGATATTAAATCATTAATAAATTCACGTGATAATACACGAAAATATGAAAAGGTGATAGTAAGTGAATATATAACTAATCCATTATTATTAGAAGGTAAAAAAATGCATTTACGAGTATATTTTTTAGTTGCACTAATTGATGGATATATTGCAACTAATATATTTGATTTTTATGAAGTATTTACAGCTGTTAAACCATATAAAAATGGCGATTATCAAAATGCAGATATCCATGATACACATGCAAGAGGAAATAATAAAGAAATGATATATCCATTTGATATTATAGATTCAGTATTATATAATGATTATCTAAATATATATATACCTAAAATAAAAGATTGTTTACATTATGTATCTAGATTCATCAAAGGCAAAATTGGCATATATCCACAATCAAAAAATGCATTTGAAGTTTTCGGATGTGATTTTTTAATAACAACAGATAATAATATTATACTAATGGAAATAAATGATAAAGTTGGCTATAAATGTCAAAGTATGGATACAACTTTTAAATTATCAAAATTGTATTTTGACACACTTATTAAAAATATTTTTAAACCAATTCTTAATAATAAACTAATAACTGATGAAGAATGGATTTATACCGCAAAATTAGGATAAATAATAAAAATAATAAAAGTGGTTATTTAGTGTGTTTTAGTGTGTTTTAGTAGTTATGTATGGTTATTAGAAAATATCATTTTTGTATTTTTCATATATAATTAGTTTATCTAGAATATATTGTGATGAACGTCTTTTATTAGTTTCTACTAATATAAAGCGATTTAGAATTTTTAAATATGCTAGGATTAACTGTTTCGTTTTTATAGATACATCAGTATTAGGTAATTTATCATCCATATTTATTTTTTGTTTTCTTGTATTCTGTGAAAATAATATTTTCTCTTCTAGATATCTTTTTAATGCTACAGGAGACATTTTAATAAGTCTTTCATTAATATCTTCATAATAAAGCAAATATCTTATTATAATAAGACCTAGATTAAGAATATCTGATTTTTGTGCTATTTGTAAATAATCGGAATCTTTCAAACTTGATATTATGCTAGAATCTATTTTTACAGGTGCTTTAAGATTTTCACGACAACTAGATATTTGATAAAAAACATCAGTATATCCATTACCATCTTTATTTAATGCATTAGAAATTAGTTTCGGAAATTTTTCAGGCATTCCACAACCTAGGGCAAAATCAGTTAATTTTATTTTAATTTCACGGGGTGTATCAAATGTTGATACTAGAATACTATTTGTAGTAATATTTTGATGTGCTATATTTGTATCATGAATTTTAGCCAATGCATGAAATAATGATTTAATTAAAAAAAATAATATCTTATAATAATCTTCAGATGGCATCTTTAGTAAATACTGATGAAAACGATAAAGGGAATAACCATTAAATACAGGAAAGAAAGTATATATAGTATTTGCATCTATAATATTTTCAACACATGGATTTATATGCTCCCGAGTAATATGATTACTAGATAAATATTTTAATATTTCCAATTCAAATTGTATTTGTCTCATATCATCACTTACTACCGGTTTAGGTGTATTCTGTATCTGTATCTGTTTGCAAATAAAACGACGGTTATTATTGTCTGTTGCTAAATAAAGATTACCCCTTATACCAACACCCAAATATTTTAAAATTTTATATCTAGCAGTAGAATTATTTCTATTTATAATTGAATTTATTTTATCTATTTTCATTTCATTATCTATATCTGTATTTGCATTTTCCAATGGTAAATGAATATTTTGATTCTTATAATTTGGTAATGTATAAATTGTATTTACATTAAGTAATTGTTTATTCATCTATATCTATATAGCCAGTTAATGTATAAATATATTCTAGCATATATTTAGATAATTTAGATAATTTAGATAATTTAGATAATTTAGATAATTTAGAATAAGACTTAATAATTTACACTTTATACATATGGTTTACTAAACGGCATTTCTTGATAAGTAAATTTAGGTAAAATACTACCAACATTTGTTAAAGAAACATCATCTTCCGTATCTGCATAAGTACCATCAGAATTTAATTCTAATACATTCAATGGCAAACCACGGTCAATTAAACCTGTAAGTTTGCGAGAATTAGGTTGTGCTTGATTACATACACTGCGATGACGTTGTGGAACATCCCAATAAACAGGCGGAACATAAGTATAACCAGGAACCCATTTTTTAGCCTGAGTATAGTTTTTAACAGTTAAATTTCCGCTTTGTTCAAGTGATAAATCATCATATGCACCACATAATTTCTTTGTTTCACCATTATCACCTAGTGTAGTAGCTTCTGGCACATTTTCAAAATTAACTTTATTCTGACTAGATGTTTTACCTGATGTAAAATTAGATTTATTAGTAGGTGTACTCATCCCATATGCTGATGGATTATAATAATCTATATAATCACTAGCATTACCATATAATTTAGGGTTCCATTTGCCTTTATTAAAATCATCAAGACTTTGTGTCCAATTCATTGATGTATCCATATAATCCAAATCAGTTTTCCATAAATTGTTTTTGGGTTTCATAGAATTTTCAAATGTCATACCATCGCTAGCATTTATATCTGCAGAACTAGAAGCAATACTATTAGGTGTTAAAACACCTAGACCCAATGATTGGTTTAAATTCCAATTTACTGTTTGTTTATAATTATCCTCATAATCCCTAGCACTTTTACCAATTCTTATTTCTGGTTTAAAAATACTATCTAAACTTGTTCCTGTATTATTTTTTGAAACATCAGCAAATTCAGATTTAATACCTAGCAGACTGTTAATTTGAGATACTGCATCTGAATCTACTTTTCCTGATTCCTTAATTGATTCCTTAATTGATTCATTAAAATTATTTTTTATTTTGTATTTTTTATTATTAGTATGGCTAGATCTATCTAGAAGAGTTTCCCCAGTTGTATTATCAATATCTTTATCTGTTTCACTATCAAAATATTCTTCGGAATTAGTTGATTCTAGAACCTCTTCTAGATTGTTTTTCATTTTATTACTCATTTTGATATTTGTTTTTTTAGTATTACTTGTAAAACCCTCTAGTAAAGAACCATTTTTATCAATATTTATATAATTAAAAGAAGCACGAACAATAGCCAATAAAGCAACTGCTAGTAAAGCAACCTCTGCAATATTCATAGTTTTATGGTATTCATTATAAAAAACTAATACCGCAACAACAATTAACATAATAACTAAATACATTTTCCTTTAACTATTAGAAATATGCCTAATACAAATTCAATTACTAGATTATAATTATATATTTTTATCAATACTTTTAGCAACATATTGAAATACTAAGATAACTAGATAAAAACAAATAATTCTAACTGCATATCCTTCCAAAGGTACTGTATACAGTACCGTAGTTAATACTTTTTATAGTAAATTACATCTAGTTATAAAACATGGAAAGAAATGCATAACTGATAGAAATATATCTAGTAATAAAATAGTAAAAACAGAATAAAAAAGAATGTCTAGTTTAAATATTGCTGGGTGTATTTTAGTAATTATTATTCTTATTAGTCTTATATTACTACTTCGAGAAAAAAATAATGTAATTGATAATTTTATTGTATTTTTAGATGATGTAGTAATTCCTAAATCCTGTTGGGATTATCTAGTATCTAATGGTCAAGATTATTTTCTATTCAACTCACGAATGCTAATTGATGGTAAAAATAACCCTTTACGATTTCCTAACAAACAAACAGCACTAGAACATTTATCAAAGAGTAAATGCCCAACAAACATACCATTTGTAGATTTAGTTGTCCATAAGAAACTAGAAGATCCTACAGTATCATTTCAACGAGAATGTAATAAAAAACTTGCACCTAACCTATTTGATCTAGATGTATGTGGAACATATGGCAGCGACCAGGATACACTTACTAACAAATTTCTCGCTCGTGTTAATAAAATTGAAAGAGACCGTAAACTATATGCCGATTATGACCTTGAAACCTGCATGATAAATAAAGCCACTACACAAGACCCTGAACTAGATGATAGCAGATTTAAAGCAGAATTTGCACAGTATTTTAACCAGATGAACTCACAAATACCAGAAGAATATCTATATCTTACTGGATAATTAATAATTAGATAAATAACTGGTTAAAGGATAACAAAATCTATTAAACTTTAAAAGGAAATAACTTTTCTTGATTCATTTTACACATTTTCCCCTGCGACATTACTTTATACGTATAGTAATTTATTAATAAATATACAAATCCAAAGAAGAATGCAAATACAGCACTTGCTACACGTGTGAATAATTCTTGGTCAGCATTACAATTTAAAGACACTGAAAGACCTAGAAAATTTAATGTTAATAATCCTACTAAAAAACCATATTTCAAAAATAAGATAATAAAATCATTTAACTGGTCTTTCCAATTAACCTTGCTAGAATCACTTGCACTAGGAGATACACTTAACAAATCTATAATATCTTCATAACTTGAAACTGCATCTTGCGGGCTAGAAATAGTTTCAAACCTAGATTTATCTTTTTCTTTTACAGAAATATTTTGTTTAGTCTTCTTAATCTGATTATTCTTATTTTGTGATGTTTTATTACTTTTTACCATTCTAGAATATATTAAATATAACTATAAAATAATGATAAAATAAAACAATACTATAAACAAAAATTATATCTACAAACCACTAGAGAAATGGTCATAAAGATAATTTTTAGTGATAAATTAATTAGCAGTCATTGTATTTACCATACCACCCATTATCTTTAATATTTCATAATTTACAGCAAATACATTTACAACATAGTTATAAGTATATGGTGCAGATGAACCATATAATGGATTCATTACTTCTGATGGATTTATTGGTGTTAAATCTAGTAATATATCCTTATTATCTATACTTGAAAAATTTACTGCACCAATAGGTTGTAAACTGCTATTATCTAGTGAAAATGAATAAGTATATATTCCTTCTGGTGGCATATTACGATTAGCATTGTAATTTTGCACTAAATTATAAAATAGAAAATCCTTACCATTTAATTGTGTGCCTGTAGGTATATCATTATTCCGATAACTTCCCATAGTAATTTCATTTGCCATTAATCGTAAAACCGCACCTTTTAATAAATTCTCATTCTTGTAATAAATTATATTACTCGTAGTAATTGTTAGTGCAGAACCATATGGATTTATATATCCAGTAGAATACGGTGGTATAGGCTTCGTATTCCAGTTAGTATAATTACACCATTCATTTACATCTTCCATATCACTACGACGAATCATAAATATTAATTGACAAACAGGTTTATTAATATTAGTTAAATCTACAATTACTTGTGTATTAGTATTATACGTTTGATTAACACGCTGAACTTGTGTAATTAAATATTCATGTATGGTTAATGCACAGCGTTTGCGTTCTTCAGTATCTAGAAAGATATTATTTACTTCCAAACGAGGATTTATATATAAACTGCTAGCACTAGTTACAGGTGTTATAAAATTTCCTATATAATGTGATGGTCTATATGGCTTAACACGTCTACCTGTAAATCCAAAATCAACAACTGTATATAATTCCTTCATTGGTCGCAAAGTAAACACTAAATTCATAACTGTTTTCTGTATTGCAATCAGCGGAAATGCTAGTGAACTAATTTTATTAAACCAAAAGTTTAATGGCAAATATATTTTACGATTAATAATACTAGGTGCACCTATTAATGCATGATTTGGATATATACCATTATTACCAGATGCATTACTAGGATCATATAATTCAACTATATTACCAATCATTCGATAATATCCAGCCTTTTTACCTTCATCTAGCATTAATTCACTAATTGCATGAAACCATTCACCATAATGTGTATCTAATGATTGATTTGTATCAATTTGTAAAGATACCGAACGAATTATATATTCACCAATACGTTTTATCCATTGAAATTGATAATTTGAATTAGAATATATATCAGGTAATTCAAACGTTAAATATATTTCACGAATAACATCACCATCTCGTGGAATTTGAAATGTAATCTTAGTATCTTGTTCAAATGATAAAATACCATTAGATAACAACGGTTGAACTGTTATATACTGGGTTGAAAAATTGGTATATTTCTTATAAACACTTTTAAAATGTGTTATCTGTGGATTGAGAGTAAGAAACGCCATACGGTCTGTATTGCCATATTTTAATTGAATTAATGCCCCTGCAGTCATTTTATCTAAATTAAACTAATATATAAACTTATTTTTATCCATAGGTTTTACACGAAAACAGCATAACCAGCCAATCAAATTATCTTACAAATAAATAAAAATAAATAAAAATAAAAGAAAAATGAATGTTTTTATCTTAATGAATATAATTACATTTTTTCAAGAGTTTCTTGATTTGTAGTTATCTAGTACAGCGGATAAAAAATTGTAAAAATGGAAAATCATTTTTGTATTACACAAAAGATATTAAGAATATTTCCAAACGGAATTCCACCATTAGGAACTCCTTTACCACTTGCTACAGATCCATTATTATTGAATGACAATGGGACAACAATTACATATAGAATGTATTGTGTTATCATCAATAATTTTAAAGGTCAAGGCAAGAAACTTACAATTTCTTATAATTTTCTAAATTGTAATTGTATTGATTGTATGACTTTATATCAACGATATAACCAACAACTTAACGACATCAGAAGATTATTTGAACTAGAACAACAACGACAATTGGAACTAGAACAACAACGACAATTAGAACTAGAACAACAACGACAATTGGAACTAGAACGTCAACAACAATTGGAACTAGAACGTCAAAGACAATTGGAACTAGAACGTCAAAGACAATTGGAACTAGAACGTCAAAGACAATTGGAAAAACAAAAAAATGTTATTCTGAACATGGTAAATGTTCAATTTGCTTAGAAAATAATATTCCTTTGGTTCTTTTTCAATGTGGTAATGGACACACATTTTGCAATACATGCAATATATCACTATGGCAATTAACACAACACTGTCCAGTTTGTCGTGGTATAAAAAAATATTAGGCATTTTGCAACTAATTTTTTTATTCATTGATATTTAGTCTAGTTTTTCTAATGATTTTTTAGTTGGTGTAATAAATACAACTGGTTTACGAAATGCATTTTGGATTAAAAATTTATTAATAACATCTGGTAAGAATTTATTAACATATATCAGTTTAGAATCATAATTTGTAATAGTTTTATCACGTTCATGATATGATTTATTAGCATCATCAATAGAATCAAAACATTCAGTCTCAATTTTACCCCAATTAAAATTATAACAATTACAATACTTATAAAAACTCCATTTTTTAATAATTGCTAATGGTGGAATATATGCTGGCATTTTAATAATTATATATATAATAAAATTAATAAAATTAATTACATGAATTATTTCAATTTTTTTTTTTAATTTAATTGCATTTCTTTCCATGTTTTATAACTAGATGTAATTTACTATAAAAAGTATTAGATATGGTACTGTATAAAGTACCCTTGGAAGGATATGTATAATAATTAAAAAAAAATGGTTTGTAAGTGTGTAGTTTTTACTTAACATTTGTTGGGCGGGCTGGCTCTGGGTTTGTGGTAAAGCGGTAGCCGAAAACCTTGTGCTCGCCACATCGTCCAATCTGGAAAATGGCGGTGAGGTACTTTTTGCTGGATTTGTTTGTCAAAAACCAGCAAAACACCGGCCCTATTTCAGAATCAAATGTGCAACCACGACTGCAGAGGTGCAAGTTACCCACGATGCCAGGGACTGCCGTGAGGTCGTCTTTATGACGGTAAGACAAAAGGAGGCCTCTATCTCCTGCAAACGTTTGTGCCATTTTAAGAGCGGCATCATCGTATTTGCCTTCTCGGCAAAGGTCACGTGCTTCGGCGTCCATAACAAGGTTCATGTTCGGCGTTGTTGATGTAAATCATTATTTTAGAATTTTATGTATCATTTTTTATAAGATTTTCTAGTTTTGCTATTTTCTAATAAATATTAGAATATCTATATTTAATAGAAGTATTTCAATTCAATATGTCTAAAATTAAAAAAACAAAAAAACAGCAATCTCAACATTCCCAATTGCCGATTTTAGCGGAGGTTGTAGATGATGCTAGTTATTCTTATTTTAAATCATTATTACAACAAACAAAAAACTTATGCAAAGGTAAAACAAACACTGGTAAAAATTATAAAGTACATATTTCTTTGTCTAAGGATTTTCAAGCATTAAAAAAGACAAATCATTATAAAATATTATATTATCATGATACAAGAAATATAATTGCATATATCTCTGTAAAGTTATATAAAAAAGATGGTGGGTTTATGTTTATTCATAAAGTATGTTCTAGAGGCGAGGGTTATGGTTCCAAACTTATGAATATTATTCTAGAAGATGCTAAAACTAATTATGAAAAACTCGGAATTACTTACTTATCACTTACAACACATAATTTAGATTTGCTAGATTACTATAAACAATTTACACCAACACGAACTATTGAAATCAATAATCCAGGTAGCAAAGCACAAGTTCCAAAACGTGTTTTATATATAATTTGGCAATTATCACCTAATATGCCATATCTAGATTATAAATAAAAGTTCAATATTTAAATATATATACACCCTTGGGAACTTGATCTGCTGATACTTGGAAACAATGAAAATCTGGACGTGCTAGAACTTCAATTGGTACTGCATTATGTGCATTGTGTGCAATATCTATATATAATTGAAATGTATCTTCTTCATAGCAAAGCGAATTGTCATAATCATCTCGTGTAATACTTTCTACAAACTGACGCACATTTGGTACATCATCTAGCCGTTGTATAACTGTTGTTCCTAGTCTTACTAAATCAAATGATGGATTAGGTTTATGTTCGCAATTTTTAAGTGTGCCATCTGTAGGATAATCATATTGTCCCCAGGCTTCGCCATCTTCTTTAAATTGATCAGAGAATATCCAACGGTCACCTAGTTTAAATGTACCTCTTGCAAAATCAATAATTTTAGTGATTTTACCAAACGTCGGAACCTTATAAATTTGATTGCCTATTTGAAAATAAAGATTTTTTAATGTAGTAGATTTAAACATAATATTACTAGAATGCAAATCATTATGAACAAAATTAAAATATTTTTGTGCAACTGCTAAACCAAATGCAGTTTGAAAGAAGACTGAAAACCATTCTGTTTCACTCATATTATATCCATCATCTAGAATATTATCTAGTGTTTGATCTAATTTTTCCATCATACAAAGACTAACTGGAATGTCTGCACATTTTAAATAATATTGATTATTCATACTATTATCTTCAAAATCAGAAAGTGTTAATGCATCTTTGTCTACATCACTTAATACTTCAATTAAATCGTCTATATCTATATTATTATTTATTTTTCTACATTCTGTATTTTCTATTATTTGTGTTTCAATAATATCATCTAGCTTCAAATCTTCATTATCATCATCTAATGTATGAATTGAAGTCATAAAATGCATTTTATTATTTACTAAATCTGTATCTAGTTTATGTTCTTGTTCTTTTATTTTTTCATTTTCTAGAATACTTTCTAATGTATGATCAATATCATCATCCATCACTTGTTTATCACAATTATCTAGAAAATCTAATGCTTTTTCAATATCACTTTCACTTTCACTATTATTAGCACTAGTATTTTCTATTATATTATGACCTCCACTATGAATATTCATATTATTAATATCATATTTCGTAGTATTAAAAGAATCATCATCGCTAGTAGAATAACTTGTTTCTGATTCATTATCAAAATGTTGTTTAAAACTATTAGGTTTATACATATTATTAATTATTTCTTTTTGTGTATCATCCATTTCATCACCTTCTAAAATAAGCAAATCAAAGTCATTTTTAATTCTCTGTCGAAACCATCGTGTTCTAGATACTGTTTCATATTCATCCGTTATATCATGATGATAATTAGGATCTTCACCATTAATACATCCATAATAATATGGAAATGAAGGGCACTTTCCAGATTCTACTAATTTATTACCTAAATAAAGGAATAGTGCTTCTACATGTGCATAATTATTATATGATTCTAACTTCATATTTGTATTATGTATTGTTTCATTAGAAATATTTTTATTTTTTAATCTAGCAGGAATTATAAATTCATCTTTCAAAATTTTTAATGGTTCTAATAAAGGTGTCTTTTTAATATGAATTTTATCTTCTTTCACAGTTTTTTCACCTGTTTCTTTATTATCACGTTCTATAACTGCAGTTGCCGTTATAAAATTATTAATTGCATTTTGAATTTCAATATCATCATCATCTTCATCATCTTCATCATCTGCATCTTCATTATTTTCTAATTTATCTATTTCAATTTCCTTCTTATTATTAAAAATCTCATCTAGATTATCTATATTATCTAAGTTATCTAATTTTTCACAATCATCAAATATATTAGATGATGATTGATTAATAGTAGAATGTTTGGATTCTATTGATTCTAGATTAAAAGATGGTTTTATAGATACTTGTTTTTCATCTTCATTATCAGTTTCCCATTCTTCAGATTCACTATCCATAATCTTAGATAAAACTTCTTTTACCTTAAATTTACTATCAAAAATAAGACCACGATGAGAACTAGCATTATCAATTATTTTATTATAAATAGGATAATAAAACTTTGGATTTTGAATATGTAATTTATCTGTTATAGACTGAAATAATTTATCACATAAACTATCATCTAGATTGCACGTTGGTAAATTTATTTTTGACATTTTATAAATACTCTAAATATTTCTTTTATTTTAAAGAAAACTAAAAAATAAAAGAAAGAACTAATACTGAAAATAATTATGATAAATTAACACAAAAATATACGAGAAATAAAATACATTGAACCATTTTATTCACAGTGATGAATAAGCAATTAGAAAATGTGTATCCGTTTAGTAATCATCAAAAATGTTTTTGTTTTGCCTAAATATTTTATCAATTTTATTTATGCTTATATGCGTTGTTCTATATTTTACTATATACTTTATAAATTTTTTAGTTTGACTATTATTTCTATTATTTTGTAAAAGTTCCGATTGATATTGAAAATCATATAATTCAATTGTTATTTTTGATGAACTATTTTTATTAAATCTTTTAATAAGATTATCTGCTATATCAATATGTTCTAATATAGTTCTAATAATAATTGTTTTTAACAATGGATTTAAAATAATAGGCAAAGAAGAAGGTATTATTTTTTCATTATTTTCATTCGTTAATTGTATGTTATTTTGTATGTTATTTTGTATGTTATTTTGTATGTTATTTTGTAAATAATAATCACTAGATGGAAGAATATTTATAACTAATTCGTTAAGCTGACTAGGCATATGTATAATATCTAGATTCGATGTAAATGAATCAAAATTTAATTCCAAATATTCTAATTGTTGAGGTAATAAATTTAGATTAATAATATTATTTCTTCCATTACAAGCTAACATTTTTAATGTTGTCGGTAATTCATCAATAGTTATATTATCACATATAATTCGTAAATTCAATAAATAATTATGTAAAATTAATAAATTTTTATAATTTTTAATTGCTAGATGTAATGATTCTAAATTAGTTGGTAAATTTTCTAATTCTTGTTTAAAATGGGAACTAATAATAGAAATTATTTTTACATTATTTGGTATTCTACTAATTGGTTGATTAAAATCATCTATAAATTCTATATAATTATGTTTTTCCATTAATTCATAATGTTCATCATTAAGTTTACTACTATTACCACTTATTGTCATACGGTTTAAAAGACTATTTAAATTACAAATTAGATGCATTCTTAGAATAAAAACAATTCTAGATTATTTTATATTTTCTACATTCTTAATATTTTTTCAATTTTTTTATTGTACACAATGAAAAACAGCATAATTTTTTTTTCAATATAAAATTGAAAATTTAGTAATGTAAAAATACAATTATCTTTTTCCTTTGTCATGGCATCTGGCACTGAACCCCACACTGCAAATACTACCAAAGATCTTATTGATCTTGGGGTGTGTGGTATCGAAAACCCTGCAAAAGTTCCAGTGCAAGAAGTCTGTGATGATGTGCGAAAACGCCTTGACATTGCCCACTGTGCAAATGTGCTACGTACACTTTTCATGGGGATTGTTCGACTTGAAAAACAGCCAGTCAATCCTCTGCCCCATGTTGATCATGTGGTGATCGAAGAGGCAGTGTTTGGTAATGGGCATTTTGGCAAGACCCATTTTGAAGAAATGGACATCCATGAAAAACTCGCACTGGCAGAAAAGGCTGTGGGTGGCCCTGACATGGCATTTGTCAAATTTGATATGATCTTATGGTCGCCAGAACCTAGGCATGAATGCGAACCCTACGGGTTCCTCATCATCAGCATGGACACTTTTCACTTTTCCGAAGATGAAGAACGGCTCAATTTTCCACCCAATCGTCGTTTCTACATCAGATGTCGAGAAACCACATCTGAACGGATGCTACGTCATCGTCGAGAAGATGCAGAACGTGCTGACTGGGCACTGAGTCACCAATATCCAGACTGATGTTCTAGGATACCCCAAAAAACATTTTTTTTACTATCTTAGAGAAAATTGCGATACATCTTTAAATTTTTTTCTTTTTCGGTTTTATAATCTAGCATCGGTTTTAAATACTTAACCCCTTTATTCAACCAAGTATCACATACACTATCCCATTTATGTAAGTCTCGTGGGTTTACATCTTTTAATTCAGGACACCATTTTTTAATGTATTCTCCGGTTGGGTCAAATTGTATTGATTGCAACCAAGGATTTAATATAGTTTGTTCCAAAGGTCGGGATGTAGTACCGCTAGAATTAGCACCACTAACTTGCCAACCAAAATTATTTTGTGCCGGATCATAATCATATAGTTGAGTTGCAAAATAACGCTCGCCATCTTTCCAATCCTGATGCATTAACCGACATAGAAAATTAGAAACAATTAACCGGCCTCGATTATGCATATATCCAGTTGTATTTAATTCTCGCATACATGCATCTACTATTGGAAAACCTGTTCGCCCCTCACACCAAGCTTTCCAGCCAGCTTTGTTAGTCACCCAATGTATATTACGATATTTAGGATTTAATGCGTGTTGATATATTTCGGGAAACTTAGCCGAAAGATGATAAAAGAAATCCCGCCAAAATAACTGTCGCACCACACCATTATCCTTACCTAATTTATTTAACATTGCATGAAACACTTCCCTTATACTTACACACCCATATTTATTGAATGCGGATAAATGTGTAGTCGCATAAGTTAATTGATCATGTTCATCATTATAATCCTGCCAAGTGGATATACGTTTTAAAATGGATAGACCATGATCTCGACCACCATGTTCAATTAGATTAGGATTCAAAGTACCTAATATCTTACCATTTGGTTTCATAACATCTTCTAGTGTAATCATATTTTTCAATCCTAATATTTTCTTAGCAATAGTATGTTTCGACTGTAAATAATTCTTATTAACATTACTTATAGATTTACGAATATCCTTACTAGAACTAGCCCGCCAAAATGGTGTAAATTTAGTATATACTTTTCCACCAGTAGTTAGAATAGTTCCTGGTGCATTGAGACAAATATCATCCATTACAAGACATTGTATCGCATTCGTTTTACAAAGTACTTGTATTCTAGAATCACGTTCTTGGGAATATTTTGTATAATCGGCATTAAATGATATTCCCACAAGCCCTAATGGTTTTAATGTTTTAATAAGTTCTTCTAGTATTTGAAATTCATTACCATAATATATATATAATTGACTATGATATTCTGCAACCCGCAATTGTTTATCCAAATCAACTAGCGATTCACAAAGAAATTGAACAGCATTATCACTACGATATGGATTTTCACGGGGTGATATCTGTTTTTCAGTGAATATGAATACCGGAATAACTATATCAAATGTTTTACAGGCATGAATGAGTGTAGTATTATCATAGAGACGATAATCACGCCGAAAAATATGGATGCATATTCTAGAATCCTTTTTTGATTCCATTTTAGATTCCATTTAGGTTTGAGATGTTATTCTAGAATATGTTTATATAATTCATAATTATAAAAACCAATTACTTTTAATTATTACTTTTACTTATTGTAAATGTTAATATTAAACCATGAAAAATAGATAAAAGGGAATATTAAATAAAAATTGAATTATAATATTTTAGTAGGAAAAGGCATTTTTCTTTACCTTCTCTTTATCTTCTTCTCTCTCAAACACACGCACCATGGCTCGCTCTGGTCAGAACAGCAACATCACACGGCTGTTTGACAAACATCCTTTTACGACGATGTGTTCCACTGACCGCTTGAAGGCCGTGGTTCGACTGATTGTCTTGCAGGTTGTGAAGGGAGACACAACCTGGGATGATGACAACTTGAAGCACTTCTTGCATGATCTGTTCTTCTTGCTCCCTGACCAGCTACCCCGTAGTGAGAGAGCAAGGCACGAGAAGGCCGAGATTGAACACATCAGCGTGGAAGAAGCCACTGCCTATCAGCAGTTCAGCCCATCTTCACGTCTTCGTCCCGCAAGTGGAACCAAGCCATGGTGCATTGACGTGCCATTCAGTACCTTTGATATCACAGATAGCTATGATATCACAGAAAACTATGTTTTCTACCTCACCATGCTTGCGACACCCGACAAGTTCCGTGTGCAACTTGTCCACATGGGTGAAAAAACATTTCTTGATGTTCTGGTGTCTTTCTAGACACTAGACATTAATTAACAAAATATTTTTTTTGGATTATATTTTAGGTTTTAGTTTTATGTTTTATGTTTTATGTTTTAGGTTTTATGTTTTATGTTTTATGTTTTATGTTTTATGTTTTATGTTTTAGTTTTAGGTTTATGTAATAGGTAGTAAAAAGCAATAAGCAATAATTAAAAATTTATTTATCCCTTAAACGGTTATTGGCGTTTTAACGCCATAAAATTAGGGATGGAATAAAGGTGAAAAACTTTAGTTTTCACCGCTATCCGTATAACCGTTTTGGATTTTTTAAAAATTCAAAACCGGTTAAAGGATAAGCTATGAAAAATAGACAAAAGGAAAAAAAATACAATAATTGAAAGGATATTTTGTTTTATATAAATTATTTACTTTCTCCTCACCCCCTGCTTCTGCATCTGAACATGTCTATGCCCTCCAACACTGATTCACAGGACGTGGTGCAGAAGTGGGGGTGGATGTGGGAAATTCCACCTCAGGCACACAACATGTTTGAGACCCATCTGCCTCCCGGTGCACATTTTCTGGCAGAAGTACACCGGCGTCTGACCCGTGCACAGAGCCACATTTCAACAGAAGGCATTGCGGACAACTCAGATGAACCAGGGGCACTTAAACATCCCTACATCAAGTGTGGCCTTTGGACATGTTTCATCATCGACGAGTTGTCAGATGTAGGCTACAACTGGAGACAAAATCCCTTTGGTCTTTACATAAAGAGAGATTAGTCATCGTACAACACTGAAAAACTTATTTTTTTTTTTATTTGGTTTATTTCTTGGTTTTCAATGAAAAGAAAAAAAGAAAAAAGAAAAATTATTGTGATTATGAATCTATCAAAATGACAGAAACATAGGCAACTGAAATTCACCTTCTTGGCCATCTTTCTCATAACATAGCACCATGAAAAAGCAATGGGTGTTTGCAGATGGTTCAGTGGCATTAAGACCTGATTTTTTCAGGATTGCAGATGTTGTATAAAATGTCCATTCTGCTTTTGGTCGAGGTACTGACAAAAGTGTATCTGCGTCAATTCTAATAACATACGAACGCTTAGAAGCCTCTGTGAACTGTTCGGATGTCATTTCATACGATTCAGAATCTTGAAACTCCAACTTAGACAATTTGGACAAATCTTTTTGAAAAGTAAGATTCATCAAACGTTCCAAAACACCAATCATATGTATTGACATAGCAATTGACATTGGTGGTTGATGAACATTATTTCTTTCAATAACTTCTTGAATATACTCTAGCAATTCTTTTGCAAAGTGCTTATCTAGTAAGTCTTGCGATGGTATCACAACTTGTCCTTCCATTGCTTAGACTTTTCTAGAGTATCAGAGTATCAAAATATCAGAGTATCAGAGTGATAGTTAGTGTAATAAAATTAATAAACAAACAAAAAAAATCATTTTTTATGCAATTAATGTTGTTTTTGCTGAATTTATTCCATCGATGAAGGAAACGTCAGCAACAGCTTGCAAGAGGTTGTGTTCTTTTTGACAATTTCAAGCCTCTTATCACATTTCTCAAACTCGTCATTGTCGTCATCGTCATCGTCATCGTCATCCTCTTCATCAGGCAATGTTGACA
>Ga0315903_10002925_pt1 | contig 24363 bp, 31 predicted proteins | sample LakEriMetagenome_7_FD_203524 | JGI IMG/M metagenome (GOLD analysis project Ga0315903, IMG submission 203524) | Freshwater fungal communities from buoy surface, Lake Erie, Ohio, United States - Buoy 2 MA119 | ecosystem: Environmental > Aquatic > Freshwater > Lake | place: USA: Lake Erie, Ohio... | reverse complement strand
GTGGAAGTGGAGTTGCGTTTGAAACAACAAACGCAGTTGATGCTGACTTTACAATTGAAACTGTTGCTGGTGGTACTACAAAGATTGGAACAAGTGGAAATAAACTTGCAATAAATAGTGGTGGCGGCAATGTCGGCATCGGGGAGACGAGTCCAAATGCGATTTTACATATATCTCAAAGTGTTGATGGGAGTATGCCAATTAGAATTAGGAACACTTTTGGTGCAACAAGCAATACAAATTCAACGGTAGATATACTTTCTGAACTTGTTGGTTCTGGGTTAACTGGTCAAATAGGTTCAAGAATAAGAACTGGTAAAGAAGGCGATTATTCAAGCGGTGCTGCAAGAGATGCATATTTATCATTCGCAACTGCTGAGAATGACAATTTAGTAGAACGCATGCGCATAACGAGTGGGGGGATAATTGAGGTTAGAAATGGAAATACTGTGGGTGGTGAAATAAAGTTGACTGGTGGTGATAATGATATGACCATTAATGGTAGCAGAGGCCAAATTATATATGAAATTAATGGTGCACAAGAGTATGTTATGGATAGTTTACAATTTTACCCATCACCAGATAACGGAAATGCACTTGGTACATCAGGGAATAGATGGACAGCAGTATATGCTGTAAACGGTACAATTCAAACTTCAGATAGAAATGAAAAAACAAACATTATATCTTCTGATTTAGGCTTAGACTATATAACTAAATTAAAACCAGTATCCTACAATTGGAAACAAAGCGACAATAAAAAACATTATGGTTTAATTGCTCAAGACGTTCAAGAATTAGGTATTGAATTTGGAGGACTAAATATTGAAAATGAAAAGTATGGACTAAACTATTCAGAATTTATAGCACCTCTCGTCAAAGCCATCCAAGAATTATCTGCACAAGTAGAAGAATTAAAAAATAAATAATGGGTAAGAACGTAATCATATCAACACTACCGAATATCAGCCAGAACTACCTACCAAAGGTAAATACCAGTAATATATTTGCTAATAGCTTGGTATATGATAATGGTACGAATGTGATGGTAAATACTACAACAGCTAATACAGATTATACTGGAGCTAGACTTGTAGTAAGCAATACAAGTAACTCTTATTTAGAAGTAAGAAGTACAGCAGGTCAATCTTCAATAGTATTAACTACAGCTACAAGTACTACAAGTAACTTTCCTACGGTAGAAATATTCAATAGTGCAAACTTTGGTATAGTGGCATATAGACCCGGAGTAGTAAGCTCAAACTATGTTATATATTATGCACTTGGGTCATCTACAAATAGGTCATTAGAATTTCAAACGGAAGGTACTGCAAGGATATTTATAAATCAAGGTGGTAACGTATCTATTGGTAGTACTAACAATACTTATAAGCTGGACGTAAACGGCACTGGCAATTTCACTGGCGCACTAAGCGGAACGAGTGCTACGTTTAGTGGGAATGTTTTAATTAATGGGGCGACTATTCCTTTAAAAATACAAAGGTCATCTACAAGTGGTCAAGAAGCTGCAATAAGATATAATACTGCTGGCACTGACTATTTTTATGCAGGTCTTGCTGATGGTTCTAATAATTATAGGTTATATAATGTTACAACTGGGAATAATGATTTTGTAATTTCCGCCTCAACTGGCGCAGCTACGTTTAGTAATGATATACAAGGTGGTGGTGATTTATATTTTAATAAAGCTACAAGAACTACAATATATCCAACTACAACAAACCAAAATCTACATATAAAATCTAATGGTACTGGTACATTGCAATTTAATGATGATGTAACAGGGAATATAGCAATGGTTGTTGGAGGCGGTAAAGTTGGAATTGGTACGGCTTCGCCACAAGTAAAACTTCACATTTACGAAAATTCAAATTCAGCAATATACACACTTAATCAAAATCCATCTGCAGGTACGTCGGCATGGTCAGGATTTGTATCTCAAAACAATAATAATGGTTATTTATATCTTCAAACTGTAGGAAGCAACTATACTGGTACAGATTATGGAAACCACGCTTTAGTAGGTCAACAAGGTTTGGCTACATTAGCTATATACAGCGATACTGATTTAAGATTTAGAACAGGAGGTACTGTAGCATCAAACGAACGCATGCGCATAACGAGTGGGGGGGCAGTATTGATTGGTACTACAAGTGATGCAGGAACTGGTATACTACAAGTAAGTGGAAGATTAATTGCAAATACAATAAATAGGGCAAAGGGTAATACTGGAAGTATGGCACATTCTACATGGGTAAATATGTTTTCAGTTACTGATATTGGTATGTATTTAGTAAACGCAAGATTAAATGCAGGCGCAGGTTCTACTGCAAACTATACGGCTTTTGCAACCGTAATATATGATGGAGTCAACTCAAGAATTGTAACAAATAACGGAAATTTGCTTCAGTTACAACTTTCAGGAAATACAGTTCAAGTCCTTCAGGGAAGTGGAGCAACTCAGGGAAGCGGAGTTACTTGGGCATATACAATAGTTGCAGCAAATGATTAAAAAACAAATAATATGATAGAACATTATTGGATTATATCCGCTGGTGTCGAATCAATAGCTATAAATAAATAACTTTGTCACATGGCAATGAATAAAAGTAGAAGGACCAGTAACATTAATAATATCGTACAGTACGATACATCTGGCAATGTGACATTAGCTCAGATTCCACTAGCATCTACCGCTGCAGCTCACGTAATCATAAGTGATAACAGAGCCGTTAAGTATAGAACAGTGGCTCAGTTTTACGGAGACCTAGGATTCCCTGCACAGACAGGGCAAAACGGTAAAATCCTATCTACAGATGGTTCTACACTTTCTTGGATAGCAAATGCAGGTATTACAGCCCTAAGTGGAGATGTTACAGCTACTGGACCCGGAAGCGTTGCAGCAACTATTCCAAGTGTTGTAGTAACTGGGAAAACACTTACAGGACTATCTATTACTGGAACTGCAGTAACCTCATCTGACAGTATCCTAATCGCTATCGGAAAGCTTCAAAACCAAGTAAACGGCCTTACGGGCACACTTATATATAAGGGTAGCTGGAATGCAGCAACCAATACACCAGCCATTACAAGTGGTGTAGGAGTAGCAGGTAACTTCTACATTGTAACTGTTGCAGGAAGTACAACAATAGATGGTATATCTTCTTGGGCAATCGGAGACTGGATTATCTTTAGTGGTAGCGTATGGCAGAAGGTTCCAAACACCAATACGGTTACAAGTGTAAACACATACACTGGAGCCGTTGTATTGAAGACAGACGACATTGCAGAAAGTGCAACTCCTACAAACCTATGGTTTACAAATACACTTTCAAGAAACGCCATATCTCTTACAACAAATAATAACAGCGGTGCTGCTACTTATACTGCAGGTACCGGTGTATTCAATATACCAAACTATACACTTGCTGGGCTTGGCGGATTTGCAAATCCAATGAGTGCACTAGGTGATATAATATATGGAGGTGCATCTGGGGTAGCTACAAGGCTTGCTGGTAACACTGCTGCAGCTAAAAGATTCTTGATACAGACTGGTGATGGCACAATAAGTGCTGCGCCAAGCTGGGGAACAATAGCTGTTGGAGATGTTCCTACGCTAAACCAAAATACAACTGGTAGTGCAGCCACTCTTACAACTGGTAGATTAATCAATGGTGTAAGTTTCAATGGTAGTGCAGACATTACCATAACGGCCAACACTACAAACGCAATTACATTTAACAATGGTGGAGAAGGTGCAGCGTCTGGAACTACATTTAATGGTTCCGCAGCAAGAACAGTAAGCTACAATACGATAGGTGCACAAGGTGCTCTCACGCTTACTACTACTGGTAGCGGAGCTGCTACTCTTGTTGGCAACACCCTTAACATTCCTACACCTTCAGCAATATCTACTGGTAACTTAACAGAAGCAACAAGTTCTGTACTTACTATTACTGGTGGTACTGGAGCCGTTGTAGGTGCAGGTACTTCTATACAAGTTAAGCAAGCATCTAGCACTCAGTCTGGGTTTTTGAGTTCTACTGACTGGTCTACATTTAACGAAAAGCAAAACGCATTCAGTTCTCAAACAGCAAATACTTTTTATGCTGCTCCAAATGGAGCTGCAGGAGTTCCCGGATTTAGAGGAATTGTTGCTGCTGACATTCCTACGCTAAACCAAAACACAACTGGTAGTGCAGCTACTTTGACTGATGCAAGAACACTTACAATAGGTGGAACAGGTAAAACATTTGATGGAAGCGCAAACGTAACGTGGACACTTGCTGAAGTGGGAGCGTTATCAAGTAGTTCAACATCTACACAAAGCGGATACTTTGGAGATATATATCTTTATGATGACGGAACTCCTTCTCATTATCTAGCTATTACTAACTCAGCAAACTTAACTGCTGCTAGAATATTAAGCATCAATGTAAACGATGCAAATAGGACTATATCACTAGATGGCAATCTAACAGTATCAGCTGCTGCTACAATAAGCGGTACAAATACAGGAGACCAAACCAACATCACTGGTAATGCAGGAACTGCAACCAAGTTGGAGACAGCTAGGGCAATCAATGGTGTAAACTTTGATGGTAGTGCAGCTATTACAATCACTGCAAATACAGGTACTTCACTTACATTTAACGATGGTGGTGCAGGTGCAGCATCTGGAACTACATTTAACGGTGGTACTGCTAGAACTATCAGCTATAATACAATAGGCGCACCTGCAACAGATGGCACAAATGCAACTGGAACTTGGGGCATAGACATTTCTGGTCAAGTGGTAAAAACGGTAGCCGCTGGCAGTGATGCTAACTGGCTATACGGAACTGTTGGCTCTAACGACTATTTTAGAGTAAGAGCAGGTGGTGCATCAAACGCAGGATATCTTGAGATAGCAACATCTGATGATGGAACTGAGCCTATATACATTAGACAGTATACTGGCATATTTGCAACAATTGCTAGAACTGCAACAATACTAGATGGAAGCGGTAATACTTCTTTCCCCGGAACATTAACAGCATCAAACTTTAGCGGTTCTTCTAGTGGTACAAACACAGGAGACCAAACAAATATATCTGGAAATGCTGGCACAGCTACTGCACTTCAGAATGCAAGAACAATTACAGTTGGAGCTACAGGAAGGTCGTTTAATGGAACAGCTGATATATCATGGTCTCTTGCTGATATTGGAGCTCAAGCAGCAGGTAGCTATGTAACTACTAATACGTATCAGAATATTACAGGATACAAAGAGTTTGCCTCCTACGGAAGTGGAAATAAGACTGGTTTCCTTTGTAATAATGCTACTACTGGATTTATGTTCATGCAGAACGTAAGTACAGGTAAGACTTGGGACTGGGAGATATTATCAAACGGAACGCTGAGTCTTAATGAAAGTGTAGTGTCTGCAAGACTTCAGTTGTTCGCAGCTGGTGGTGGAAGAATTTTTGGAAACATGACAGCTGATGCGTTTTTTGAAGCATCAGATATCAGATATAAGGATGTAATCCATACCAATCCTGTAGTTGACTTGTCTAGCATAGATGTCATCAAGTATAAGTTTACAGATGACCTAAATGGTCAGGTTAGATACGGATACTCAGCACAATCTATACAAGCTGTGTTGCCAGAATTGGTTCAAGAAAAGGATGAAAGACTGTATCTTAACTATTCAGATGTACATACACTGAAGATAGCAGCACTTGAAAAGAGAGTAAAAGAACTAGAACTTAAACTTGGAATATAATGCCTACTACATGGGGAGCTACAGCAAGTAATGGACTTATTACTTTTGACGCTTTACGAGATGCGGTATCAAACAATGTATTTGATTCTAAGGTTGACTTGCCATCAATACCAAGTGGTCTTGAAATAGTAACAAAAGCTGATGCTAATACGTATTTATGGCTAGACGTATATTCATCTCCTTGGTCAGGATATCCAGATAATAGATGCCCTCCAAAATCAACATTCAGCGTACTTAATCTATGTACAATAGTAGAAATATCAATATCGGATATAATAAGCTCTACAGGCAATACGTCTTTTCCAGATGGAACAGTGTATTTAATAACTGCTGATGGTACTTACTCATACACTTCACCCGGAGGCTACCAGATATGTACAAGACCAAGCACAGTTGGGAACAACTTTTCTATATACTACTATGCAAATGATAACATACAGTATAATGTTATATCAACAGTGACATACTTCCCTAACTCTGTAAGTTGTTCTGTATCTGGGTGTACTGGTGGTTCATACTCAATGCAATATGACGCATTTACGTGCCCTTGTACAGGGGGTAGTACTGTTACGGTTTATGTAGATACGCTTCCTGTTTGGCCTGTAGGAACTAGATTTAAGAATGCCAGTGGAGGGGATGTATTTGATGGTAGGTATACATACGCAGGAAAATGCTATAGGGTTCAGCCTGTCACAAACTATTTTTGGGCTGGAGGAAAACAGTATTCTTCAGTGATATCGCAAGTTACTCAAGTAACCAACTGTTAACATTAATATTTTTATTAGTTATATTTGTAAAAAATAAAACATGGCAAAGACATACACATGGAATATCTCTGCAATGGACTCAGCTCCAACAGAAGACGGACTCGCTAAAGTTGTAAAGACCATTCATTGGAGAAGGAATGCCGTTGAGGTAGATGGCGACAAAACTTATTATGGAGATGTTTACGGAGCAATGGGATGCACCTCTCCTAATCCAGAAGATTTCATTCAGTACGATGATATCACTAAAGACGAAGTAGAGGCATGGCTTGAAGCTGAACTTGATGTGGAAGCATTGGATGCAGCTCTTGATGCTCAGATTGAAAATCAAAAGAATCCGCCAATTGTTCAGTATGGACTTCCTTGGGTAGCACCTGTTGTCACTCCAAGCGAAGAATCTTCTAGCTTATAAACATTGGCATAAAATTTGTATAAAGTCCTTCGTATTGGAGGACTTTTTATTTATATTTGTAAAACAACAATAAACCATGGAAAAGAAAAGTTTAAAACTCAGAGACATTATTCAAATGGAGGCCGAACTTAACGGCTACGTAAACCAACAAACTGGAGAAAGAGTATTTCAAGGAATACTTTCTCAGAAGTTACCACTCGCTACAAAGTACTGGCTTACAGACCTTTCTGGAAAACTCAAAAAAGAAGTTGACGCTATGTCTGCTCTTAGAGATGAATTGGTTAAAAAGCTTGGAACAGAGAAGGATGGTATGATTCAAATTGAAAGAATTGTAAAGGATGAAAATGACATAGATGTCATAAATCCAGCACTCATTGAATTTGAAAAAGAATACGGTGGACTGCTTGAGCAGGAAAAAGAAGTAGAATTTAAGAGTATCAAGCTCAATGATATTGCAAATATTGAGACAAGTGAAACGTATCCAGTATTGTTTACACTTCTCGATGTAGAATAGTTTTTTCATGAGTAATAGGTGTTAAGGCTGCCTTTTTGGGCGGCCTTTTTATTTCCTTAAATTTGCTCTATGAAAAATATTATATACATCGTAATCATCGCATTTCTTGGAATTTTCATTCTGAAATCTGAGTGCGGTAAACCAAAAGCACCCGGCCAAGAAATTAAAATTGACGGAAAGAAGTACGAAATCGTAAAGACTGACACCATCTATAAGGAGCATACAACGGTAAAGTATAAGAAGGGAGATGAAATCTTTCACGACACCACTATATACGTTGAGGTGCCTAAAGATATTGTGATTGATACTCAAGCCATTCTGAAGGACTACTACGCAAAGAATGCGTACATAGACACACTCCATACAGACCTCGGACCCGTTGTTGTAAAGGATACCATCCAAAAGAACAAGATTCAGGGCAGAACCTACGAGGCATACCTCAAGACCAAAGAAGTGGTGACATACGTGAAGGATAAACCCAAAGCACAGCTATACTTAGGAGTAAGAGGTGACGTAACTTCAGAGAAGAAGTTTGGTGGAGTTGGTCCACAAATCATGTTGAAGACCAAGAAAGACAAGATGTACGGAGTTGGTGTAATGCTCACCAACGAGAAGCCAGTGTATTCAGCTAACTTCCTATTTAAACTGTGAGGAAGCTAATACTATTCATATTAGTATTATTTCACATATATACCCAAGGGCAGGATATATACATTGACAGCGTCAAGAACAGTATCCCTACTGGACCAATAACGGCCAATAAAAACCTTGGATTTGGAGTCAAGAATATACTTGGTGAAGCACTCCAAGAGAAAGGTTTTAACCTGACAAACGATAAAGAAAAGTCAGAGTATAGGCTGACGGTAGAAATATATTTCTTTGACATTATCCAAACCAATACTGGTATATCTGTAATAAAAAAACAAACCAGTACAACAGTTCTTGGGATGAAAGGAAGCCTATACAAGAACGGAAAATTAATAAACTCAAAAAAGGTAGAAGAAGCATCTACCGAAGTAACCATAGCCAATCTTATCATATCAGAAGATGGGAAGCCCAATCAACAGTCCGTAAGTAACGTACTGAAGAAGTCTTGCCAAACTCTAATTGATAAATTGCTATGAAAAAAATCCTAGTACTCCTATTCACACTTGCCTCACTTAACACATTTGCTCAGAGAATCGGACACGTAACACAGCTGTCGAATGTAAGACGTGGTGACACGCTTGACATCAAATGGTTCTACAAGCCAGATACGGCAGACATCCGTACATTTCAGATTGACTTCCAGTTCAAAAAGCACTTGATGTCACACATTGCGACAACCATTGACACTCCGTATGTAACGGTCGCAAGAACCCCAGAGATTGCCTACAAGCAGTTTGATGGCTACAAGTATGATGCATATGCCAACGGAAGCTACAGCTATACGGCTGACACTAACTGGGCTATTGGTAGGAACTATTTGATTCTACCTGCTGGAGCCAGACTCCAAGACAGCGGATACATCATACACAACCTATACAAGATAAATTCCGTTGCACCAGAGTTCGCTTCAGACACCATATCTGTGAACTGGGCTAGACTGTTCAATGCGAGTGGAAACAGTATCGGAGACAACGTAGTAAGTCTGTACAGCCAAAAGATGAAAGTATTCCTAAAGGGAAACTATACCATATCTGGCAAGTTCTTCGTAGGTGCTGCGACTGGGATGCCTACCTTGATTGCATACGAGGCAAATACGGGCATAGAAGCGTCTAGGACTGTACCAGCGTCAGACGGAAGCTATCTGCTTGACAATCTGGAAGAATACACCAAGTACAAGATTAAGGTCGCCTTCTCTACGGACAGCCTCATAACCATGAGGGATAGAGCCGTTACCATAGCGGATGCCCAGAAGGCATTCAATGAGTTTACCAACGCAGATGTAAACCAGAGCTACCCTAAGACCTACCTAAATCACCCTCTGTCGTATTTAGCAGCGGACATAAATTTCTCTAAAAAGTTCGATGGCGCAGACCCATATAACATTTATGCATCTATAAGTGGTCTCAAGCCAATAGACACTGGTAAGCTCATCAACGTAATTAGAAAGCCAGAGTACGATTCCCTAGCCGTTGGAGTTGACCAATGGGGCAACTGGATGGCATACGTAGATACTGGTAGATACATCTACGACAGCATAGCGACCTCATCCTTGGCAAATATTGACATTAAGTACTATATACTCGGTGACGTAGATAGGAGCCACAGTTCGCCTGTAATCAACTCACAGGGGCAAGTTATCGGTGGGGTGTCATACAAGAACAACTTTACTGTTGACATACCCAACACAACGGTTTCTGCTGGTCAGCCAATGTTCGTTCCGTTCAACGTATCCATGACGGCCAAGACTGCTGCCATTCAGTTCGAGATGAAGTACAACCCCAAGGAAGTTAAGTTTGAGGAAATCGTAACAAACGTAAACGGACCATGGCTGCAGTACGTTACCAATGACGCAACCAATGGTATCGTTAGGTTCGGTGGCATCAATAACCAGACAAGTGGATACTTGGAAGGTCAGGCAGTGCCGTTCAAGCTGAAGTTCTCTCCGCTAGACCCAACCAAGGATGTGTCTACGTTTGTACAGATACGTAAGCTCATGGATGCTGCCAACGTGAATGGAGACAAGATGACGATAGCCGTTAACACACAAAACATTGAGCTTGTGAGTGCTGTGAACAGAGGGTCTGTATTTGTGAACCAAGAGCCTACAATAAAGGTGTTCCCCAACCCAAGTACTGGGTTCTTTGAACTTGTCGTAAATTTGCCTTCAAATACCAATGCTACGGCTTACATAAGCGATATCATGGGTAGAACGGTGATGAACTTGGGTAGGTTTACAACGGAGGAGGGGCAGGCTACTTTTGTAAAGCGTGTTTCGATGCCTAACTTAGCATCAGGGATGTATCACCTAGTGTTGTACGACAACAGAAAGAGATACGTAAAACAAATTATAAAAGGATAATATATGTCAGAAGAACAAGAAGGTACATGGTCTAGCCTTAAAAAGACCATCGTAGGTACACTTGCTACCGTAATTACAGGAGCTGGAGCATGGCTTGGAACTACCATGTTTGGTGGTGAAGAAGCTGCTACACCAGCACAAGCTGCACCTCCAAGCATTATCATCAACAACACCCAACAGCAACAACAAGCTGCTAGTGGTGGTACCAAGACAATCGTAGTAAAAGAAAAGGCTGCAGAACCTGCAGAAAAGCCTAAGCCTAAAAAAGATGCTTGGGCAACAGAAGAACCTAAATGGTAAAAAATATGAGCAAAGAACAAACATCAAATACAGGCTTTCAAGCCTTATTGAATGCAATGATGAAAAGACGTTGGCTTATTACAGCCCTCGTACTCGGAACATTTATTTTAATTGTAGCTGGAATATTTGTAGCTATAGAAATCGGCAGTGCAATGGCTGGAGAATGGAAGGAGCTGTTGCTTCTTATGCTCGGTGCATTCATTGGTAGCTACGGTAAGATTATAGACTACTGGTTCAGTGATACAGACAAAGACAAGATGCTGGTCCAGAAGATGGATGAGGAGGATGGTGTAAGCCTATCCAATACAGCTGACATCAAAGACACACCACGTGAGCATACATCTCTAGTAGACCCAACATTTGCTGCATTTGCTGCAAAGGCTACAGAAGAAAAACCAAAGGAGAAGAAAGGCACAGAGATTGATGAGGATGGTGATGGAGTGATGGATGGCATCGACTTTGACGGTGACGGAAAGATTGACGAATACTTTGCACACAGACAATGTGAGCACGTATGGGGAGATTCAGATGGAGATGGTGATGAGGAGTGTCTCAAATGCGGAAAGATAAAAGACATATAATGAAAGAATCACCAAAGGATATATTCGTTAGGTGGCTCATAGTTGTTCTATTCTTTACAGCAATGGTAGCAATATCACTTGGTGCCAAGTCTCAGACGATTGGCTCTGTAAAGACAGAAGGCTATCAGGCATCCTTTGAAAAGAAAGTGAACATTGATTCACTCATGGACTACGAAGGTCCTAAGATTCCTATACAGCTACTCAATATCGGAATCAATGAAGAAGTGTTCGCCATGTACCCAGAGCTGAAAGATAAGCGTGTGGGTCTTGGTGTTACCAATATCATTGTAGAATACCTTGAGGAGACAAACAGATTTACTTTTACTGAAGACAAGACTGAAATCAAGAACAGGATGGTGAAGCAATTTCAGGCATCTGCATCTGGATTTACAGAGAACAAGTTGGATGGAAAGGGTAAGATTAAACTCGCAAAGTATTTCGTATATATCGAAGTGTACGACTTCAGTGTTTCTGTTGACGAAGAAATCAAAGTAGCGAAGGGCATGAAGGAAACAATGGTAACCAGACTTGGTCTTCAAGCAAAGTTTGTAGATGCTGAGACTGGTGAATACTTCACAGCTTCTGGTCTTGGTGAAGCAAAGACCGTTAGAGAAGCTACACTCATGAATGACGATAACCTATCAGAAATTAAATTCAACCAATCCACAATTGGAATTACAACCAAAAAAGCCTTGGAAACTGCAGCTAGCAGAGTTGTTCTGCGCATGATAAAAAAGCAGATTTTCTCAAGGTAAATTGTATAGACTATTACTAACGATATCGCTCATACTAACACTGCACCAGAATCTGAACGCTCAGTCTCTGGTGTATTCGTTTACAGACCCATGCACCAAGGCAGTGTCGGTGTTCACAATACCACTGACTGGAACCACGACCATTTTATTTTTAAATCGGACAGGCTCTTTTTCTGCACAAGATGTAGCGAGTGGAGCGTTCGGAGCGTGGATAGCGAATGTATATGCGGAGTATAAAAAAGTTTCTCCTTGTTCTGTACAGTCTGGCCAAGTCACTCAAAATCAAGTAACATCCAATGTAGTTGGTAGTACGGTGGGTGCTGCTGCTTCTAGCGTTGCTGGTGCTGCTGCATCTGCTGCTTCAAGTGCAGCTGCGAGTTCTACACCTTCTGCGAGTGCTTCGAGCTCTACGAATTCTACGAGCAGTTCTTCTTCAAGTTCACAGAGCAGTTCTGAGTCATCATCATCAAGTAGTGAGAGTTCTAGCAGCGAAAGCTCAAGTTCTGAATCATCTTCGGATGAGGGTGGTGGAGACAGCGAGGAAAGCGATTCTGGTGGAGGCAAGGGCAAGGGAGGGAAGTCTGGGAAGGCTGCCAATGCGAATCCGATGATAGTTGCCTCCGACTTTACAACGGCACAGAACCTAGACAAGTCATTCACCCCCATACTAAACATAGGTATATCACAGTCATCACTAACTGGTCAGACCAGCTGGGGTCTTACATCAATGACGTGGATGAACTTTAAACAGTTTGCCCTGTCTGGTAGGTACACTGCCATGAAATTCAAAGGTGGAACATTGAAGTTTATAGATACCTACAGTGCTACAATAGTTTCCTCATATGGAAACTTAATATCGTTTGCAGGCTACTCCAGAATAATGTTGCTAGGCAAGTATGGTGTGGCTGGTTTTGCAGCCAATTTTGCACTCTCTAATATCAAGATAGACAAGAGTATCTTTTTGGCACCTTCACTAACTGCTTTCTATACAAGGCCGTTTCAGGTATCTACAAGGCTTAGTGTTTCTCCAGAATTATATCTTATGGCAAATCCAATCATGTACTCTACGAAAGATAGAGTAACTTCGGTGGACCGTTCTGTAGGTTTCTTCGGTGGTTCTGGATTCGACTACCAGTTGTCTAGGCGGTTCAAGATAAACTTCAACTATAAGGTCAATGCAAGTACGAAGAAGGACTTCCCAGTTCTCAGCTTCTTCCTTATAGGAAGCAAGGTCAATCTATGAGATTCTTATTTGTCATATTACCCATCTTCTGCTTCAGCCAAAATACCATTACTGTTAATATCAGCATGGATACAGCTGCTAACATACCCAATCCAAAGGTTAGGGTATATCAAAATGGTGCACTCGTTAACACTTTTACGTACTTAAAAGTGCCGCACGTGTACACTTATCAGCAGGTAAATGCAACCTATGCATTCGAGCCGTACTTTGATTCTATACCTGCGAGCATGGTAGACACAGTAGATTGGAGGTCTGTTGCAAGTGAGGCCATGTATGTGGATGCACCTAACGGACAAAGAGGACTGTTCCTAAACTCAGCACAGAAGTTCTGGGGTGCAGACGTAAAAGAAATTAAGAAGCTGGATATGGGGCAGGCATATAAGATACTCAAAAAGAATTACCTCAGTACAGTTAGTAGATTTACTCAAAGTAATTTGCAATACACTGTATATTCTACACACAATAGAAACGGTTCAACTACTCAATATGGTTCATACGCAAACTCGGCTTCTGACTTTGATGTCATGTTCAATACGGCTAACAGTAATACTGTTGTTCATTCGTCAGGCACTGCAAGTCCAAACGTTCTTTTCTACTTTACAAGTGCCAGCACTCTTGTAGCGAATGGGGTACCCGTTCCAAATAATTATGACTTTTATGGTATAAAGATTACTGGAACATTCATAGCAAAGGAGACTGGAATATATTATTTTGCAATAGATGGTGATGATGGAGTGGATTGCCTTATAGATGGGCAAGTGGTAACATCTTTTTATGGACCACATGGATTTGGAGGATTTAGGATTGGTGCTAAACAAATGGTAGCTGGTACAGCTTACTCACTTATGGTTAGGATGCAGGAGTTTGGTGGGGGTGACGGTCTTTCATTTGCATGGAGAAGACCAAGCCAAAACTCGTATTCTATACAGCCAGAAGAAATAGCTACTGCTACTTCATCATATTACGGACCAAAGGTGGATTGGTTCAAGAAAGAAACTTTAGATGCACTGACCATTAATAATTGGGGTACTGCAGTTCCGCAGACAAGATTCTTTTTGCCTGTAGCATCTGGGCAATACACACTCAATTTAAAATACGTTGTAAAGGGCAATGCAGCCCTATCTAGCCCCCAATGAATTATAATGAATTATGACCTATTTTTGCCTTATAAATAGGCATTATGAAACAATTTTTTTGCGAGGATAATGGCAGGCTTTCCATGAAAAGACTCTGCGGATTTATCTGCGTGATTGCCCTGTGTGCAACCATGTACCACAACAGCTTTTCTGAATCACATTTTGCTCCAAGTGAAGGACTTGTGTATGCTGTAGCATCCCTCGCATTCGGTTGTTTAGGCCTTACATCTGCTGAAAAAATATTCAAAAAGAAAGAGGATGAATCTAAGTAAACTTGACACTAAAATCCCAAAGGGGGTTATTGACCAGATTCCACAGGTCATGGAGAAATTTAAGATAGACACACCACTTCGTATGTCTCACTTTTTAGCCCAGTGTGCCCATGAGTCTGGTAACTTCAAGTTTATGTCAGAGAACCTTAACTATTCTGCCAAAGGTTTGATGGGGGTATTTAAAAAGTACTTCCCAACAGAAGCCATTGCCAAGCAGTACGAAAGAAAGCCAGAGAAGATTGCAAATAAGGTATATGCTTCACGCATGGGGAATGGTGATGAGGCTTCAGGGGAGGGTGGAAAATTTAAGGGCAGGGGTTATATCCAGCTGACCGGTAAGCAGAACTACCAAGCATTTTTTAAGTCTGTTGGTATGCCAATAGATACAGACCCTAATTCAGTTGCTACAATATATCCACTTCTTTCAGCAGCATGGTTCTGGAACAGCAGAAACCTAAATGCTATCGCTGACAAGGGTGCTACCAATCAAGTTGTCACAGACATCACTAAGAAAGTAAACGGAGGAACCCACGGATTGGAAGACAGAATATCTAAGTTTAAACTATTTTACTCTTTACTAGCATGAACTTCACAGACACAAACGTAGTTGGCATTCCGTCTACCATACTTGCATGGATGTCAGTACTAGAAATCGTACAGATGGACCCACTAATTAGCCTAGCATTTAAAGGATTATCTTCCGTATGGCTGTGTATGCAGATATATGGATGGGTAGAGAAACGAATTAAAGATAAAAAACATGGCAGCCAACAAGAAAGCAGGAAGTCATCCGGCCTATAAAGGTTGGAGTCCATCGTCTATAGCTAGGAAGCGTGCATACGATAAGAAGTATCACCAAACAAGAGAGCGTAAACGCTACCGTGCTCAGTTAAATAAGGCTAACAGAGAAGCTGGAACGTATGGCAATGGTGATGATATGGATATGAGCCATACAAAGAAAGGTAAGATTCGTTTAGAGTTAAGCAGACTCAACCGTGCACGCAATGGGCGTAACGGCAAATCCACAAAGAAGTAATAATTAAGCGTACTTTCTTTCGTATTTATAAATTACACTACGCAACTTCATCTTAATCACTTCTAATTTCTGATTAAGTTTCTTCTCCTCCTTCATCAATTCTTCAATAATCTTGTTGTCTTTGTCTTGAGTCTTTGTTGCGTTAGTCTGTTTCATAAATACATATATTTGAGTATGATATATCTAATTCGCCCACTAGAAAAAAGAGACGGAGATTTCATCCTCTACCTCTGCTCCAGTAAAAACACTGAAGAAGTGATGGAGGTGATGGAATCTATCGGACTCGAATATATTTCTAGTGATGAGGGAGTCCTCTCGTATACAGATGACCCCTTCTTGCTAACACAAATTAAGTCGAATTAAGTCTAAACTCAAAAACTTTTTGCTAATCTAAAAAGATGTGAGACAGTCTAGCTACCTGCCCTGCCTTGGGGTGGTGAATAAAGGCATCAATACCCTTCGGTGAGTGCAAGTATCCGTTACGATGATGCCACCCATCTGGTCCTGAAGGGCTACGCATAGATTCAACGGTCACCCCCATATAATCCTTTGATTTCTTGTGATGTATGTGGTGGGTGTAGAAGTACTTATGCTTACAAGATGACCAATCTACGCCAGTCTCGTGAGCCATCAGCAGTGCCAAGTCTTGCTCCTTTGCACCATCTCCATGGGTTGTGCCTATAAGATTATCGTGATAGCGGAAATACTTTCTATGAGATACCCCTGTATTGAACTGAACGTGCTTATCCTTTGAGTACCAAGAAGATATAGTGTCTGCCAGAAAGAATCCGCTAGTGTAGTCGTGATTCGATGGGTCGTATTGTACATATACATCTGCAATTCCTCTTAGTATGTCAATCACACCTACGTGTAACTTCTTAGCAATCAAGAAGTTGGAATGCCACATTCCATCGGTATCCTGTGGCGTTCCACTTGTTGTGGTCCTTCTAGGATTGTCGGTATGCAGAATATCGTTTCCGATTACATACATAATCTTGTCGATATTGAAACCGATGGCCTTGTCTAGAAGAGAACCAATGCCCTCTACAACTCTATTGACGGCTATGTTTACATTGTAGTCTTCTCCTGATTCAGACTTCATTCCTAGCTTACCGATGTGAATATCTGCAGGGTCTATGACCAACAAATGTTTATCTTTAATCTCCTTCCGTTTTAACGGCTGATACTTGGGAGCGTGAGACTGCATCTCTTCAATAATCTGCTCACGTACATCCATGTAGGTAATTGTAGGAGCCTTGACATTGATGGAGAAGTTATCACCCTTGTACCAATAATGTTTTACGTCATTGATTGGGATTCCCTTCTCTTCGCATTCTTTTGAAAGAGCTTCGTGATTTTTTCTAATTTCTTGAACAATCTGCCACTCAGTGTCAGTTATTCTGCGTCGCTGGTTTATGGCCATTTGGTTGGGTTAGTCTTGCTAATTTACCAACTTTTTTAAAATCTTAATAACTTCTGCACATTCTTTTTGACTGCGTGGAAAAAATATCTTAGGTTCCACCTCCCTGTTTATATACTTAAACCACTTCCATTTGAGCTTATTGTCTTGCCGTTGATACCCCTTTGTATCCACGATGGCGTTGATTCCATGCTCTGTAAAATCAAAGTCTACAATGAGTGTCATGGGTCTAACGGCCTTCTTGTCGTACTTAAATGCAGGGTGTAGTTCATACGAAACCTGAAACTCAAACGGTATCTTTTCCTTCTTGAGAAGGTCATAGAAAAATAGTTCAAGTTTGGAGTCGAACTTAAGGCCATGCTTGTACTGTTTCTTTATTGCTCTCACAGAGATTGCATTTCTTGTTTGTTGTAAGATAGTGCAGAACGCAGCATTTCAATCTTATAGTGGCATTCTCTTATCAACATTTCGCAGATTCCGTTATAGAAAGAGCAATCACCTATTTCGTAGGCAATAATAATCTTGCGTTCAGTTGCACCCATATCTTCGTTATTCAGGTTCATGCACTTCTGAAAAGATAGCTTCTCAGTAAGGAACTGAAACTTAGCCTTGCACGTAACACCAAGAGCCAATACGGATGCCAACTCTGTCATGTGGTTGACAATCTCTACGGGATTGGCACAGTCTACCTGCTTTGCTACAATCTTTCGATACTCTTCGTAATCTTTCTTAGTTTGCTCAAATACATTCTGTAATGCTTCATCTGTGAAGACCTGTTTCATGTTCAATTGGTTTAGTTAATTCTTGAATGGGTATCAAAACCAACATTGATTGGTCATCATCTCCACCCTTGGTAATCTTATTTAGTCTATAAAATTTTCTTGCTAATTTCTTCAGCCTGATAGTATCAATTAACAGTATCAGTTCGCCATCATACAAAACAAATGCCCACAGTTCTGACTCAGTTGTAGATATACCACTAGGATATCCTTTGTACTGATACTCAACGGCAACATTGCCAGTCAAGTGAGCCATTCGGTCAGTCTTTACCTCAATCTTTTTTTTGTCTTTTAATATCTCTTCTACGAGACGCTCACCATTCAGGCCGTACTCTAGGTCGATATCCCAACCTTTGTTTTGTTTGCAAATCATATTAATGTTTTATATCTGATGGCTACATCCTTCTGTAGTCTTGGCGAGAATACTCTCTTCCTAGACTTAATGGATGCCTTTATAACATTATAAGAAAGCGATAGCATTTGGGATGCCCGTTTCATAGACGGATACACCTTAGCTTTCTTTCTTCTTTCTTCCATATCCTCAATGGATACATCGTACACAATTACCGGTACTGTTTCATCAACGATGTAGTCGTGAACCTTCATATTTTAAATTCGTATTTTAATATTGCCTCATCTCTATTGAATGGTTGCATGCCATTCTCATCTGTAAACTCAACCTTGTCATTCATACGCAAAATTACGGGTTGGCTTTTTGGTGTGGGTCTACCACCGGTGTCATCGTTACGCACTTTGTCAACGGATATCTGCGTAAACATAAACTGTGCATTGTCTTTAATCTTACGGTGAGCGGTTATAAAGTTGTCACACCTATTGTATAGTGCACTACCACCTTCAGCATCAGTTGCGTGTGGCATGACCTGATTTCCTTCGTTGTCTTTCTCACGCTGTGCTGCAGTGGTTGTATGCACGGACAAGAATATAGACGTGTTGTATTTTTTAGTGAACGTAAGCATGGCACTATATGCCTCGTAGTCATACGTATACTTGCTTTCGTGTTTACCCAAGTCAATCTTGAGTGAGTTGTACGGGTCAATGAACAATCCTTTCAGGGATTTGTATTCCATAAAAGTCTTTGCATACTGCAGGATATCCTTATAAGAATATAGTTCATTGGTAGATAGCAGATAGAAATGCTCTTCTACAAATTTCAGTGCAATCTTTTGTTCTTTCTCTGTAAACTTCTGAATGCGTTTACCCATGAAAAATTGCATTAACTTTATCTTGACGGATGCAGAACTATTCTCTCCGCAATAAATTAACCAATTCCAACCATAGTGTATAGATGCAAGAAACAGTAACCATAAAGTCAGAGTGCTCTTACCTATATGAGAGTGACCAAGCATGGCATAGAACTCACCTTCTTTTAACAGTAAGTGTTCGTCAAGATATTGATGGCCAAATTTTAATCCCTGCGGTATTAGTCCAAGACGGAAGCGATGTATATATTCTTCATCCTTTGAGTTGTCGGTAAGAAACGACAAGTCCTCCTCTTTGATGCCAAGGATTTCAACGGCATCACGGTAATTGGACTCCACTTCAGATATTGGAGCATACTGCCCACTATTCAATCCATCCGCAATAGTCTTCTCAGCATTCTTCAAGTCATCAATGTCACGTTTTACGATTTCATTGTGAAGTGCTGCGTATGCGATATTGTACTCTACAGTATTGGTAGCAACGAATCCACCAAGAAGATATGCTGCCTTGTTGAGAACATGGTGCTTCTCACCGTCAACAGCATTGCGTACCATCTTGCATGCTACGTCTATCTTCTTGTAGTCTGTGAATCCATTACCAACCTTGATGATATTATCCTTCTTCTTCTCTTGAATGAGGTCGTAAAAGGTATCACACTGGTGGTTGATATATATGTTTGGGTCGTAAGAAACGAATAGTACTCTTGACGGATTCTGTGCCGTAGTGTCTAGTCCATCAATTTTGTCGAGTAATGCACGGTAGTGGTCGGAGTGTCGATTGGGGTCACCAATCTTAACAAGTCCATGTACACCCATGCCGGATGCTGACTTCCATAGTGCAAAGATGAACGGATGCTTTTTTAGTTCCTCTATCTTATTGTTAGGGTCGCAACCGTCAATATCAATGGGAACAAATCCACTGTGGTTTTTAAGTGAACGGTCATCTCTATATGAAACATATTTCTTGCCATCCTTTTCTTTTTCTACTGGGTTTGTAAATTCACCACTGAAACACACGCAAGGTAGTTGAGATTTAAGTTCTCTTCTCTCGTGTTGGTCTGCTGCATGTCTAACCTTTGCAACTTGTTCTTTGTATCTACCCTCCTTGATTGCACTTAACACTGCGTCTATCTCGACCATATGGGGTTCATCTATGGTCATTAAATTCTTAAACATCGTTACCATAAGCAATAGATTTTAATGCCCCACATTTCTGCAGGGCATTAGGTTTTTCTAACATTACTCACTAAACTAAAATGGTAAGTCGCTCTTAGCAGCAGGTTGTGCCGTAGGCTGTGCTGCAGGCTGACTCGCACCTTCAGGTTTTACATACGTATCAATGTATACGTTGTAATCAGGTGACTTAGGATTTTGCTTGCGTGTATTCGGCCAAGCATTGTAACGCACGCCATTGACAGAGAAGCTCAGTACTTCTGATACCTCTCCTGACTTAAGCTTTACTTGCTTCTTCCAAATTCCGAACTCTGATTTTCTTGTAGTCTCGCTCATTTTATTGTGTTTTAATTGGTTTAAAAATAAAGCCCAACCTAAGACTAGGCCGGGCTAGTGGCATGTCCTTATGGTTCAATTATCTCTTTCCAGAGTTTCTTCTTGGATGGAGATGGGGTTACCACTATGTCAACATCAAAGCCGTTTTCATTTAGTATATCTACGATTGCATTCAATGATACTGCTCTTTTAATGCCGTTAGGAGAATTGTATTTTCCACTATAGTTTGCAAAGAACCAGTAGTGATTCTTCTTGTTAACCTTCTCTATCCTATCCAATACCTCAGCTACTTGAGGGAAACTCTGTTTAAGTTTCAATTTAGTTATTCCCTTGCTCATGTTCTCTATTTTAGAGGCTTGATATACTTAAGCCTCCCATTGGTTATCTTGGCTTGGAACCTGTATACTTTCTCAAACGGCTTGCCGTAGAACTCTATGATGCCTGAAAAGTCCGACTCCTTTACCCCATCCACTACCTTCCTGAGTAGCTTTGAAAATAAATGCCCTTCCGGTGCATCAACAAGTTCATAGTGAAAGTCTTCGTAGTATAGATTCTTATTCAGTGTCAAGAAGTAGAGCATGAATTCACGTTCTAGGCTTTTGGTTTGAAACTCCAAACCATCAATCTCTCTGAGTTCCTCCTCAGAAAGCCCTTCGAATAGACTTATGTCTACAATGATGTAATCGTACCTTGACACTTGGCAAATCTAAAAACAACTTTGCAAATATACAAATTCTATTTTTCCACATAGGATGGCACGTCAATTACTATTTCTTTGTAGTAGTTGTAGCCACCAGTGAAGTCGCCAGTCTTGAGACACTTCTTAAAGTTTTCTGTCAGAAAACCAATCTCTTCTGCTCCCTTCTTGATGTAGTTCTGCGTGGCAGGTGCAACATATGAAAGAAACGGCTGAGAAGTTTCCACTACAAGGTAGTATATATCTTTACCTGAAGACATTGCGTATAGTGCAGCTTGCAGGTGATACTTTCTTTTATAGAAATCGCTCACTACGTTTTTAGGTGAACCGTCTGCTATTGTTTTTACTTCCAGTATATACTCTGAAGATATACCGTCATAAAATCCACGAAACGGAAGGTCGTCCATATCCATGCTCCACTCCTGCTCAAAGTCATAGCAATTCTGAATCACATATTTGATGTCATCAGATGTTAGTACTCCGTCAGTGATGCGCCTAGCATGTTCGTAGTCATCGTTTGTTACAACCGTTTTGGTTGAATTCAATGCACAAAATACTGCCCACTCTTCCTTGCCTGCATTTGTTCTCTTGTTGATTTCAGGAGCAATAGCGAACTCATCATTGAATAGTTCAGGTCTGAGTAGCATGCAGTGGATGAGACTACCAAGTTTCATTGCATCCGTTGGTGGAGTGCGTGGCTTTGTGATGTAGTCTAAGTAATGTCTTGGTGATTTAGAAAATTCCTTTAGCGATGAGAAACTCAACGGCCTCTCATGCAATGCTTCAATTGTTATCATCTTCGTTTGGTATTTTAGCTACGTTGTCTTGGAATGATTCCCTATCCTTGTCAATGTTCTGATAGGTAGAGTCTTGCTTGATGTTTCCGTTTTCGTCTAGCGTTGGTGCGTTACGGAACTCTACGTACATCCATATCCATGCAAGTACGATAAGGATTACTACACCGATGATTAATGTTTTCATTTTCATGTTTTTAAGTTTAAAAAAGAGTCCCGACATAGACATATCAGGACGTGTATGTCAACAACTGATACAGCGGTCAGGAAAGGATTCGAACCTATGTCAATGCGGAGAGCGACTCCACAGCGTCACCATTGCGCCACCTGACCATGTTTGCTACACTCTGGCAGTAGCCTCCCACCTGATAGACTTAACCTAATTTTACCAATGCTTGATGGCGACAGCAAGGAACGTCAGTCTACCTATGTCTATCCCAACCCCGGTGCAGGGGTACGAGGGTTATGATTGCTGTCAGAAGCGGATACTATGAGGCAATAGCTGCCATTAGCTTGGCTTCAACGGCCTTGCTAACCTTATACTTATTTCTGATATCATTCATCGTATAGCCATTCTTAAGCGATTCTACGACCTTTCCCCACGTTTGGCTACCCTCATTCAGCCACGGCTTTAATTCGTCTCCTTTGGGCTGTAATGCGTTCACAGATACATTGGTAATCTTGTTGTCTCCGAATGTTGCCCTATTTCCGTCATCGTCCTCATCCTGAATGGTCAGGTTCAGCACTCCGCTGAGACTGTACCTCTTCGCATAGCTAACTGCAGAACCGTAGTCTTGTGCAGTATTCTTGGATACTACGATGGGAAACTGGGATTCGAGGAACTCTCCGCTCTCTACATGCCACACGGTGGTTGTGACCACCGGTGTTCCATCGCCAGTAACTTCATTTACTTGGGTGATGACTAGGCCGTTCTTCTGCAGGTGTGGACGGATGTGTTCTTGGATTGCGTCTAGTGTTGCGTACTTAGACTTGAAGAATGGATTGTCCGCCTCCTTCGCAACTGGAGGACATTCGTTGTGGAACTTACGCAGAGACTTTAGTAACTCTTTCATGTTATATGGTTTTAATTGGTTAAACAATACGTTGGCTTTACTGCAGGAACACTCCTGTAGGGGTCATTGGAACAGGGATACGCTTCCAATTCAGTGCTCATTTGAGTACCCGTTTACTGCGACGGCATGCTGTAGCTGTATGCTGAGTTCCTGCACCATGTTGTCAGCCTCGCAGACATTGCATGGTTTTTTCGCTACTACATGTATAGCTGCGTAGAAAAACACTTCAAAGGGGCGGTGCCATCAAAGGCACAAGCCCCCTCGTCCGAATCTTACACAACCTTCTCAAAAGAACTCGTAATCTTTCATTCGCTACATCGGGGTACCAATAGCAGGGGTGAAACCGTTCTAAGACCCTGCCAATCCTGATTTGCGCTAAAACAAAAACCCACACAGGTTGCATCTATGTGGGCTTAATTAAAGAGGGTTCTCTTGAATCAAACCCGACTGCATAATGCAACTATCCAATCGGATTGACCTCACAAATATACAAAGATTCGTGACAACAAAAAATATTTTATACGCAATAAGGTATAAAACAGTATAGAATGAGTAGGTTTATATGCAATAGGGTATAAATATTGCACAATGAGATGTGCATTATGTCACACTTTTGCCAAATAATGTGACTTAAAACGGACAAAATCCGAATAAAAGTGCTTTATATGACACATTATGCTGCATGAAAAGTTTAGAAAAATTCATGCATTTATACTGTGGGTATAAAGTTTGTCTAGTTTTCAAACAAATTTACCGGACATTTATTGTGTGAAATACACGACATTAATTCGGGATTATGTCGATTTTGTAACAAATTTCTATCATTATTTGTTACAAGATTTGAGCCGATTAGTTTATTTATTCGGCTCATGGGGTACATCCCAACCCCTTCCATCCATTGGGTTTCCGTAAATATGGATATCGTCAGAGTAGTAGTGCTTGACTACTCCATCGCTTAGTCTCACTACCCATACCGAATTTACGTTGAGTCCGTAGTCTATGAATAAGAATGCATCACCGTTGCCGTGTGGAGTCATAACGGCTATTGGAGTTCTGAATTCGTGAA
>Ga0315903_10002924_pt1 | contig 24364 bp, 26 predicted proteins | sample LakEriMetagenome_7_FD_203524 | JGI IMG/M metagenome (GOLD analysis project Ga0315903, IMG submission 203524) | Freshwater fungal communities from buoy surface, Lake Erie, Ohio, United States - Buoy 2 MA119 | ecosystem: Environmental > Aquatic > Freshwater > Lake | place: USA: Lake Erie, Ohio... | reverse complement strand
GCCACGATGACGATGCCATCGGCGTACTGGAGGGCGACGAGTGCCTTGCCACGGGCGATTCCCTTGCGCGCGAAGTCGGCCTTCTCGCGCATCATCTGCTCGGGCGGAACGTAGAACGGCATGCTCATCGTGCCCGCACCTCCTCCGCGATCGCGGCGTAGACCTTCGCGAGTTCGGCGTCGTCGAGCCTCCTCCACCCATCGGCCGTGATGGTGGCCACGATGGGATACACGCCCCGCAATACGTCCGGACCCCCGGTGGCCGTATCGGCCTCGGCGGCCTCCCACAGCGCCCTGCAGGCCAGCACCACGGCGTCGTCACGAGTCATCGCCCGACGCCATCCGACCTTCACGACCGTTCCCGCATGCAGGCTGCCGCTCCCCGCGGTGACCACGTCACGCTCCTCGTACCGGCCTCCGGTCGCGTCGTAATCCCAGAGGCGACCCTCCCCCTCGCTCGGCTCGAACCCGGCGAACAAGGGAACGACCACCATGCCCTGCATCGCCGCCGGGAGGTTCTGGCGCACGATGGTCGAGAGATAGTTCGCCTTGCCCTCCAACGTGAGGGATCGACCCTCGATCTTCTCGTAGTGTTCGAGCGAAAGAGCGAACAACTTGATCATCTCCATGGCCGGTCCCGCCGCACCCGAGATGGCCACTCCGCTGAACCGGTCGGCCTGCACGACCTTCTCCATCTCTCGGTGACTGATCCAGTTCCCCGATGTGGCCCGCCGGTCACCGGCCATCAGCACCCCGTCGGCGTACCGCATCGCCACGCAGGTCGTCGCATGGGGGACGCCCAGCGCATCGCTCCAAGTCGCCGGCCCGGGGAGCACTCCCGCACGGCGCACGAGCTCGAGGAAATCGGGACCCGGTCCGTCCGTGGGACCGAAGATGGGAAGAGACATGTCCCCACGGTACCGAGGTTCAGCCGACCGCTCACCCCTCGGCTGGGCCACGGGTGTAACCTGCACACCAACGGGTGGCACAGTGCCACCCGGGCCACCACGAACCAACGAAGGGAACCCCGACCATGAAGGTGTGGATCGACCAGGACCTGTGCACCGGTGACGGACTCTGCGAGGAAATCGCCCCCGATGTCTTCACACTCCTCGACGACGGTCTCGCCTACGTGAAGGAGGGTGACACGATCTATGCGACCGCGAAAGGCAACCCCCAGGGCGCCGAAGGATTGGCCAACTTCCCCGACAAGTTGGCAGAGGCCGTCTTCGAATCCGCCGAGGAATGCCCCGGCGAGTGCATCTTCGTCGAGCCCTGATTCGCCCCGACGCCCCTAGGGGCGGCTTCACCCAGCAAAACGAGCGACGGTGAGAAACGCCGTGTGGGCGACCATACGGTGATCCGGTCTGACGGCCATCCCCTCGATGTGCCACGTGCGATGCAGGACCTCGAGGGTGCGCTGGTCGAACCATTCCCTGCCGAGGGCATCGCGCACTTGGACCGCCTGGGTGATGGAGGGCGTGTAGGCCACCAGGATCCCACCGCGCACGAGAATCTCCCGGGCGCGCGGCACGACCCGCCACGGCTCGGGGAGGTCGAGAACGACGCGGTCGAACTCGCCCTTCGGTGACTCCTCGTAACTGTCGCCGAGCGACACCTCGAAGCGTTCCAGTGCTTCCGCGCCGAGGAACGACCTCACATTCGCCACCGCCCTGTTGCGGAAATCCTCGCGGAGCTCGATACCGGTCACCCGCGCCCCCCAACGCAGCATCGTCATCGACAGGGCACCCGAGCCGACACCGGTTTCGAAGACACGCACCCCCGGATGGATGTCACCCAGCATGCAGATCGGCGCGAGGTCCTTGGGATAGATGACCTGTGCTCCCCTGGGCATCTCGACGACGAAATCCTCGAGCGTCGGTCGCACCACCGTGTAACGGGCACCCTTGGTCGATTCGAGGACGCGGCCCGGCTCTCCACCGATGACATCGGTGTGCGGTACGAAGCCCGCGTGGCTGTGGAACTCACCGTCGGCGTCGAGCGTGACGAGATAGCGACGCTTTTTGCCGTCGATGAAGAGCGCCTTCTCCCCCGCCGTGAAGGGACCACTCATCGCCGGGCCCTCGTGCGGGCGCGACGTCTGTCCCGATGCGAGGTCACCTCGACCATGCTCGAGCCGCGCGGGTCAAGGACCGTCGTGCGCGGTCCGTTCCATCTGTTCCAAGCCCACCGCGCGAGCGTCCACGCCAGCAGCACGCGCGTGCCCCGTGACGCAGGATTCCAACGCCGCAGGACCCGGCCACCGATCGCTCGCAGGATCACGGACTCAGAACCTGCGGATCTCGACGCGGGATCCGCGACGACGTCCGCTGCGGCGGCCGAGCAGATACGACACGACCGCCACCGCGACGGCGGCACCTGCCGCGATCGCCACGATGCGGTCCTTGCGGTCCGAAGCCTTGCCCCGCAGGTCGTCCTGCAGTGCCCGGAACCTCTGCTCCAGTTCGTCACGGGTGATTCTCGGTGTCTCGGCCACGGTCATGCCCCCCTCTGCAGGCTGGGTCGTGAGACGCGGGAGAAGGTCACCGCGGTGACGACGGCCAGCACGACGAGGGTCACCAGGTAAGGCACGAAGGACCATCCGCCGTCGAGCGCAGCGCCCCCGAGATCCTGGACCATGCGCAGTACGGCGAGTGCGAAGAACACGACGGCCATCCCGAGCGACAGCGCCCCGAGCGTTCCCACGGCGACCCACCGACCCGCGCCGCGCACCGGACCCACCGTCTCCTGGAGGGCGTAGGCCTTCACCCCGTCGACGAGGTCGGTGACGGGGTCGCGGCGACCAGCCTCCGGCTTGGTGTCCTGTCCGTGTGCCATGGGGCTCCCACTCTACGGGCGATCCCCGTCGGGTCAAGGGGCGAGTTGTTCGGGAGCAGGAGCCGACGATGCGGAGTTGAGGGCGTCTCCGAGCGCATTCCAGATCGGCGTGAAGGCAGAAGGTTGACTGATGCCGGTGCGCGACATGAGCAGGGCGAACACCACGGGTTCGTCACCCTCGACGGGAAGGTAACCGGCCAGGGCCTTGACACCGGTGAGGGTTCCGGTTTTGCCGACGAGCCGACCTTCCACCGGCTCACCGTCGAAGAAGTCTCGCAGGGTCCCGGTGCGCCCGGCCACGGCGAGCAAGCCGGGCAGTACCTCCTCGAGACGCTGCAGCAGTCCCACGAGCGTTCGGCACGTCGATTTGTTTGCCGAGGAGAGCCCCGACCCGTCCACCACGACGAGACCGTCGGCCAGGCCCCAGCCGTCGATGACCTCGCGCACCACCGCCACGCCGGCTGCCGTGGTTCCTTGACCCTTGCGCTCCCGCCCCATCTCCTTGAGCAACATCTCGGCGGTGTTGTTGTCGCTGTTCACGAGCATCTCCTGCACGATCGCCGTCAGCGGTGCCGACCGCACCGATGCGACCGCGGGAACGCCGCCGGGGAGTGCGCCCCGCACTGGTGCACCCGTGACGGGGATCCCCCGCGCCTCGAGCATCCGTTCCAATTCCGCCGCGGCGGCCACTCCGGGATCATCCCGACGCGACGCCTCGCCCGTGACGAGACCGTCATTGACGAGCAGGGCGCCGATCGGCCCCGCCTCCACCTTGTGGAACGTGGCGGGCCAGGAGGACACGTATCTCTCGGAGTCATAGCGGTCGTCGACCGCCACGATCGACCCGCGCACCGAACGCAGTCCTGCAGCCGCGAGTGCGGCCACGAGGTCCTCCATGGATGTGCCGTTGATGGTCGGGTACTTCTCGGAGGACGGATATCCGGACCGAACCAACAACGGATCACCGCCTCCGACGAGATACAGAGTCGAGGCCGATCCGGAGGCGTCCACGTCACCGTGTACGGCGGTCTCGAACGTCCTGTCGGCCCCGAGCACGTCGAGTGCCGCGGCTGCAGTGACGATCTTGTTCGTGGATGCCGGGGTCGTGGCCGCATCGGGGGTGAGCGCCACCGGTTCCAGACCCTTCCATTCCACGACGGCACATCCGCCAGAAGGAACGCGCTCGGCAAAGCGCGCGGCCGCCCGTGAGAACCTGCCGGTACGGGTGAGGGTGGACAGGACCGTTGGCGTGCGCCGCGCCGACAGTACCGGCACCGCGGGCGACGCGGGCATGGCCGCCTCGAGAATCGGAACGACCCGCCCGGCCAGGGCATCGGTCACGAGGTATCCACCCCCGAAGACCATTCCACCGATCAGTCCGGCCAGTGCGACGACGAGCGAGGGATTCCCGGCACGACGAGCCGCCGACTGCGAACGAATTGTGTCAGAGGCTCGCTGCACCAACGTGCACCGCCCTCCGCAGAAGATGACCGAGTGCCGTCACGGCCCTGTTGCCGCTCGGATAGCAGAGCCGACCGGTCGAGCGAACCGTGGCAGGTCCGGCATTGTCGGGGTCGGCCACGGCGAGTTCGGTGGCCACCAGGATGGGCTTCCCGGTGGTGCGACTGAGTTCGTCGGCTGCGAGGGCGAACCGCGCGTCCTGCCGTTCGTGGTATTCGACGATGCGCTCCAGTCCGTCGCCCGGATAGAAGCGACCCTCCCGCATGAGGCGGGCTTGGTTCGACTGGATGCCGATGCCGAGATAGATGATTGCATGGACGTCGGGATGGAGGGCGATCAGTTCCATGACCTCCGGGATCGTGTCCCGCGTCTCTCCCCCGGCGCAGTCGACCGGATTGCTCCGACTCCAGCGCGGAGGAAGCTTCTCGTCGATCGCGGCACGCAGGTCGTCGGGAAGTTCCATCAGTTGGAGAAGCCCGTCACCCGCGAGTGCGTCGCTCGTCACCACGCCCCACCCGCCTGCCGTGGTCAGCACCACCACGTTGCGTCCTCGCGGCAGGGGCTGCGTGGCGAGGGTGGCAGCGGCCTCGTATGCCTCTTCCACCGTCGCGGCACGCGTGATGCCGCCGGCACGACACGCGCCGTCGAAGATCGCGTCATTGGCCGCGAGTGCCCCGGTGTGGCTGGCCGCGGCCCGGGCACCCTTGTCGGTGGATCCGCCCTTCACAACAACCACGGGCTTTGCCACCGCCACGGCCGAGAGCCGGTCCATCAACGAGCGTCCGTCCGTGATGCCCTCGACGTAGGCGAGACACACTTTCGTGGCCTCGTCTCGTCCGTACCACTCGATCAGGTCGGCCACCCCGAGCGCGGCGGCGTTTCCCGCCGACACGGCCCTGCTGATGCCCACGCCCGTCTGGCGCGCGTAGTTCATGAAACTCGACACGAAGTTCCCGCTCTGGCTCGCCACACCGATGGATCCCCGCGGTGGATGGGGAGCGACGATCTGGGCGCACAGATCGACCGGCGTGGACACGAGCCCCTGACCGTTCGGACCAGCGAGCAGGATCCCGAGCTCGTCGGCGAGGGCGACGAGCTCGGCCTCCATGCGTCGACCATCCTCGCCCGCCTCGCCGTAGCCCGCAGATGTCAAGAACGCCGCCTTCACCCCCTTGGCTGCGCACGCACGCAGCAAATCGGGGTTGGCCGAGGCGGGAGTGCACACGAACACGAGGTCGACGGCGTCATCGGGGAGTTGCGACACGTCCGTCACCGTGCGCACACCCAGGACCTCCTCGCCGGCGAGGTTGGTGCCCGCGACGAGACCGCGGTATCCACCCGCGAGGATGTTGTGCAGCGACACGAACCCGAACTTCCCGGGATGGGTGGATGCGCCGGCCACGACCACACCTCGCGGCTCGAACATGGCCCGGAAATGGGCATCGTCGTAGGGTCGACGCCCGGGGACAATCGGCGCGGAGCGCTCACCGATCTCCACGAGGGCATCCACGGCGACCAGAGAACCGTCCGGACGCACGATGAGCGGGTTGAGGTCGACGGCCACGACGTCGGGCCGATCGACGGCGACACGGGACAACCCGGCGATGCAACGAGCAAGGACGTCCCGATCGACCGCGGCCTCGCCGCGGAACTCATCGAGAAGACGGGAGAGACGCAGCGATCCAGCCATCGTCCGGGCGGAGGCTTCGTCGATGGGTGCCGGACGGAAGACGGCATCCGCGATCACCTCGGCCATCACCCCGCCCACGCCCAGCATCACGGTCGGACCGAACTGTGGGTCGACGATGAGCCCCGCGATGAGCTCCCTCGTACCCTGGATCATCGGGGCCACGAGGAGATGGACCTCGCCGTCTTCCGGGGTGGCCCGGGTCAGCAGGTCGCCAGCGGCGGCGTGAACGGCCTCGGCGTCGGCGAGACGCAACCGCACGAGCCCCCGTTCCGTCTTGTGGGCGATGGAGTCACCGCCGAGTTTCACCACGACCGGAAACCCGAGTTCACGGGCTGCCGTCACAGCCGACTCGGCGTCCGGGACTACACGTTCCTCCGCGAAGGGAATCCCGAATGGCCGAAGAAGGGTCTTGGAGTCCTGCTCGGAGAGAGTCGGGTGCGCCGTAGTCACGGTCTCCCACGGTAGCCAGCACACGGGTCGCGACACCCCCATGGGGCGCGATGGTCCCGGGTACGTGCGCTCAGCGAGTCAGGTGCTCTCCCAAGTGGACCGCAACCAGATCGGGCCGCTCACCCATGACCAGATGCCCCCCCGGGAGCTCCACCAATCGAGCGCCCCGCACCGCCGAGGCGATGTGCCGCGAGGCCGCGATGTCCACCCATCGGTCCTCGATGCCACCCATCACGAGGCACGGGGCCCGAACGTCGCCGAGGCTCTCCTCGATGTCGATGCGCTCGTCCAACTCGAGATGGGCATCCGAACCCGGCTGCACCATGGCGCCGGCCATCTCGAGGACAGAGGGAACGAGAGGCTCCATGGCCTCGAGGGTCCCCGCCGTGTAGCCGTCGACGAGTGCGTAATGCATGAAGACATCGGGACCGAGGGCGATCAGTCGCCTCCACAACGCGAATGTAAGGCGCATCCGGGCATCACTGCGGGTCCACCCGCACAGCGACGTCACGGTGCGGACACGGTTGCCATGCCGCGCCGCGGTCCTCAGGGCCGCCACCGCGCCGAGGGAGTAGCCGGTCACGTCGAAGGAGTCGTGTCCGAGGTGATCCATGACTGCCACGGCATCGGCCACGATGCCGTCGAGGTCGAGGGGCGCATCGGGGAGCGAGGATTCCCCGGAGCCCGGGAGGTCGACGCAGACCCAGGCGCGAGGCACGGACATGGCGCCGCGTACCGCGTCCCATGCGTTGCGGCTCTGCGTGGTCCCGTGGAAGGCCAGCAGGGGCGCGCCTTCACCCTCCACGGAAAAACCGATGATGCGTCCGTCGCGTTCCAGTGTCGCCATGGGTAAAGGCTAATCGCGTCCGGCCACCGGGAATTCCCCGACTCAGCCGAGCAGGGCGGAGCGGAAGAAGCCCAGCACGTGACGCCGGTGTACGCCGAGGTTCTCCGGTGTCATGGCGTCGGAATCAATGAGGCCCACGATGAACGGGGCGTCGGAGAAGTACGTGAGGATCGCCCCGTACCCGGTGATGAGAAGGTGGCGGGCGTCATGACGACGGAACTCGCCCGCGTCCATCCGTTCCTCCAGATAGGCCACGGCCCCGTCGAAGTAGGGACGCAACACCGCGGCGAGATCGATCCCGAGGTGCGTTCCCCCGTCCAGAGCTTCGCGGCGCATGATGCGCACGTAGTCCGGCGTCTCGGTGAACAGGTCGAAGCACACGGACAGGACCATCTCGGCCTTCGCCCACCCCGAGAGCTCGGAAAGGATGGCCGCGTCGAGCCGCTCGAGCCAGTCGGAGAAGAGGCGCTCGAACACGTCGCCATAGAGGGCCTCCTTGCTCGGGAAATGATGAAGAAGGCTCGGACGCCGGATGCCGACACCTGCAGCGATGTCGTTCAGGGACGTGCCCTCGTAGCCGCGCTCGGCGAAACAGTGCAGGGCCTCGTCGAGGATTTGGTCACGGGTGGAGCGCAGTGCCTCTTCGTGGATCGACGGTCCACCCTCACTCGACGTCTTCACGAACGCACTCTACCCCCGGATGCTCCTACCGACCGGTAGGTAGCGTGTTACGGTCGTGTCATGAGCACCCTCATCACCGCCCTCGTCGCGGCGCTGGTCGTCACGACCATCGCCAACACCGGGACCACGGTCTACCTGCACCGCGCCCTGAGCCACCGAGCGGTCACCCTCCACCCCCTGGCGGCGCTGGTCTTCCGGGCCTCGCTGTGGGTCACCACGGGCATCAAGCCCCGCCAATGGGTGGCGGTGCATCGCAAGCATCATGCCTTCACCGATGTCGAGGGCGACCCGCACTCCCCCGTCCTGCTCGGGTGGATCAAGGTGCAGATCACCAACGTGGGCTTGTACCGCGCCGCTCTCTCCGACCCCGACCTCATCCCTCGCTACGCCCGCGACATAGAGGTCGACCGCTGGGACCGGCTGTTCTTCGACCGCAACTACACCGGACTTCTCATCGGCATCGGCACCCTTGTCGCGGTGTTCGGACCGGCCACCGGCCTGCTCGCGGCATTCCTGCACGCGAACATCTATCTCGCCGGCAATGCGGCGGTGAACGCCATCGGCCACCATTTCGGTCGACGCCCGTACGACAACTCGGCCACCAACCTGCAGTGGCTCGCCTTTGCCACCATGGGCGAGGGACTCCACAACAACCACCATGCCGCACCGTCGTCGCCGCGTCTGTCCCATCGCCGGACCGAGATCGACCCTGGGTGGTGGGTCATCCGCACCCTTCAGGCCGTGCGTCTGGCCCGGCCCCGGTTCGAGGACATCCGACTCACCGCCCGCGCCCGCGCCGCCCGAACCTGACCGCCACCGCCCCGCCTTCCCTGCGCCGCTAGGTTCGCGGTCGTGGACCGGACGCTGCGCTGCAGGCTGCTCTTCGATGGTGTGACCATGCGACACAGCGTTGCGGTGCGGGTCGTGAACGGAACGGTGGTCTCGGTCGAGGAACTGCGGGGCGAGGCCGAAGTCGCACTCGTGGCCCCCGGACTCGTCGACGTGCAGATGAACGGTTTCGACGACGTCGACGTCGCCGCCGCCGACCCCGACGGCCTCGCGCGCCTCGATGAGCACCTCCTCGGCGCAGGAACCACCCACTGGCTCGGCACCATCGTGACCGCTCCACTCGACAGGTTGACCCGCGTCGTCGCCGGTCTCGATGAGACCTACCGCGGCGGCGGCGCACCCGGAATGCTCGGAATCCACGTCGAGGGACCGTTCCTTGGGCGGGCCCCGGGGGCCCACCGGGTGAGGGACATTGTCCCCGCCGACGCCGAATGGTTGGCGGCCCTACCACCCTCGGTGCGACTCATCACCCTCGCCCCCGAGCAGACCGGTGTGGTCGCCGCGGTGAGACAGCTCCGCTCTGCCGGTGTCGTGGCGTCCCTCGGACACTCCCGACCCGACCGGGACCAATACATGGCCGCGGTCGAGGCCGGCGCATCCATGGTCACACATCTTTTCAATGGCATGTCAGGCGTGCACCACAGGGAAGGGGGGCTCGCTCTGTGGGCCCTCACCGATCCCCGCGTCATCGCCGGGCTCATCGCCGACGGGGTCCACGTCGCCCCCGACGCGGTGCGGCTGGCCTTCGCCGTGGACGGCGGTCAACGCATCTGTCTCGTGTCCGACTCTGTCGCTCACCGCTCTGACGGGGCCCTTGCCCGCGGAGTCGCCGTCGAGGACGGCGCCCCCCGACTCCCCGACGGCACCATCGCCGGTTCGGTCACGCCACTGTCGTCGTGCGTGCGACGTGCCGTGCGTGACGCCGGTGTGGACCTGAGTGCGGCCCTCCGCTCGGCCACCTCGGTCCCGGCCGGCCTGCTCGGGCGTTCCGACCTCGGCTCGATACGGGTGGGGGAAGTCGCCCACCTCGGCATCTGGGACGACGACCTCCGCGTCGTGGAGACGGTGCGCGGATTACAGTCGGCTCGTGCCCGCCTCCCTCACGCCTGACCAGGATTCCCTCGCCGTCGCCGTTGTCAGGGGTCTGGCGATGGATGCACCCCTCGCGGCCAAGAGCGGCCATCAGGGCACCGCGATGGCGCTCGCCCCCCTCGCCCATGTGCTCTATTCGCGCGTCATGCGCCACCACCCCGGTAGCCCCGACTGGATCGATCGCGATCGATTCATCCTCTCGATCGGCCATGCCTCGATCTTGCAGTACGCCATGCTCTTCCTCCACGGCTACGGACTGGAGATGGACGACATCAGGGCCTTCCGTCAGTGGGATTCGTCGACTCCCGGGCATCCCGAGGCGGGACACACCGCTGGCGTCGAGGTGACCACGGGCCCACTGGGACAGGGCATTGCCAATGCTGTCGGAATGGCCATCGCGGAAGCACATCTCCGCGCGCGCCTCGGCGAGGCGACCGTGGACCACACCACTTGGGTCGTAGCCGGTGACGGCTGCCTCATGGAGGGCATCTCCCACGAGGCAGCCTCCCTGGCGGGCCATCTCGGCCTCGACCGACTCGTGTGCATCTTCGACGACAATCGCATCACCATCGACGGATCGACCGACCTCACGTGTTCCGACGATGTGGCGGGCAGGTTCGGCGCCTACGGCTGGAACGTCATCGACGCCGGCGAGGCCAGCGAGGACCTCGACGAGCTCGAGAGCATCCTGTTGCGTGCGAGGGACCACCGGGGCCAACCCACGCTCGTCGTCCTGCGCACGCGGATCGGGTTTCCCTCGCCTGATTTCACGGGTCGCCACGAGGCGCACGGCAACCCGTTCACGGCCGAGCACGTCACCGCGACGAAGAAGGTCATGGGCATACCCGACGAGCCGTTCCATGCACCCTCCGATCTCGTGTCGGCCGTACGTCGGGCATCGTCCGAGCGAGGTCGGGATCTGCACGGCGCGTGGAGTGCACGCGCCGTTCCCGGCGCGAAGGGGCCATTGTTCGCGGCACCCGACGTCGCGGCCGTCGCCGCCACGCTCCCCTCCTTCGCTGATGGCGAGTCCATCGCGACGCGGGTGGCCTTCCAGAAAATCCTCGATGCCTCGGCGGAGGCCTGTCCGGCCATCGTCGCAGGGGCGGCCGACCTCACGGGAAACACCGGCGCCAAGATGTCGGTGCCCGCGTTCTCTCGCGCCGATCCCGCCGGACGGCAGATCTACTGGGGCATCCGGGAACACGCCATGGGTGCGGCCATGGTCGGGCTGGCGCTCCACGGCGGCGTGGTACCCGTCGGGGGAACCTTCTTCGTGTTCGCCGACTACATGCGTCCGGCCATCCGACTGGCCGCCCTGTCGCGCGCCCGTTGTGTCTTCGTCTTCAGCCACGACTCGGTCGGCGTCGGTGAGGACGGCCCGACCCACCAGCCCGTCGAACACTTGGCGTCCCTGCGCGCGATACCCGGTCTGCAGGTGTTGCGTCCCGCCGATGCCCGTGAGACGGCGTCTGCGTGGTTGGCGGCCCTCTCCCATGACGGACCCACCGCCCTCGTTCTTTCGCGACAGAACCTCCCCGTGGCCACCGATGGCACGGCCGTGGCCACCGGAGCCGGTGTGCTGCGGCGCAGTGATTCCGACCGGGCGGTCATCGTGGCCACCGGCAGCGAGGTCGCTGTCGCCCTCGCTGCGGCGGATCTGCTCGCTGTGGAAGGCACCCCGGTGTCGGTCGTGTCGTTCCCTTCCTGGGACCGCTTCGAGGCCGCCCCCGCGCCGGTGCGCGACACGGTCATTCCTCCCCGTCTTCCCGTCGTCAGCGTCGAGGCCGGAAGCACCTTCGGCTGGGCACGCTGGGCGGACGCCTCGGTGGGCATCGACCGCTTCGGTGCGAGCGCCCCGGGAGGCGTCGTCATGGAGAAGCTCGGCATCACCCCCGTGGCCGTCGCGGCGGCGGTGCGCGGGCTCCTCGGCGAATGAGCGGTCGGCTGCTCGCACTGCACCGCGACCACGGGCAGAGCCCGTGGATCGACAACTTGCAGCGGCGCCATCTCAGCGACGGCACGCTCGCGGCCCTCATCGACAGGGGCGTGCGCGGCCTCACCTCGAATCCCACGATCTTCCAGAAAGCCATCACGGGCTCGAGCGACTACGACGAACAGTTCTCCGCTCTCACGCAGGCGGGGATGACCCCCCGCGATGCGTACTGGCGGCTGGTGGAGGACGACATCACCCGGGCCGCCGATCTCTTCGCCCCGCTCCATCGCGACTCGAGGGGCGGGGACGGTTTCGTGAGCGTGGAGGTCGACCCTTCCCTCGCCCGTGACACCGGCGCCACGCTGGTTGCGGCGCGCGACCTCGCTGGTCGCATCGGTCGCCCCAATGTCATGATCAAGGTGCCGGCCACGCGCGAGGGCCTCGCCGTCGTCCGGTCGCTCACGGCCGAGGGCATCAGCGTGAATGTCACCCTCATCTTCTCCGTCGAACGCCACATCCAGGTCATGGAGGCCTACATCGACGGCATCGAGGATGCTGTCGGCCGAGGGATCGACCCGTCGAGAATCGCCGGCGTGGCGAGCTTCTTCATCAGTCGGGTCGATGCCGCCATCGACCCGGTCCTCGAGCAGGCGGGACCGACTGCGGCGCATCTCGTCGGTCGCTCCGCCATCAACCAGGCTCGCCTGGCGCGCGCGGCCAGCCTGCGCATGTTTTCCGGGGATCGCTGGTCACGACTCGCTGAGCTCGGGGCGCGGGCACAACGCCCATTGTGGGCATCCACATCGACGAAGAACCCGTCCTATCCCGACACCCTCTACGTCGACGAGCTCATCGGAGCCGGGACCGTGAACACGCTCCCCGAGAACACCCTCGACGCCTTCGACGACCACGGCACCGTGACGTCCACCCTCGATGCGGATCCGGAGCGTGCACATGCCGAATGGGCCGCCCTGAAGGGTCTCGGAGTCGACTCCGCCATCGTCGCCGAGCACCTCGAGCGCGAGGGCGTGCGTTCCTTCGTCGACAGTTTCGAGGCGCTCATCGCCGACCTGTCGGCCAAAGCCGGGCGATGACGCCATGGCCCCCGACACCCCCGACCCTGCGCCCGTTCTGGCATCGCTCGCCGCCTCCTTGGCGGAGACTCGACGCCGGGCGACCGACGTGCGCAACATCATCCGCCTGCTCGAATCCACCGACCTGCTCGTCCGTGGTGCGGCCTCGCCGCTCGACGTCAAGATCGCCGGTCTCGCCGTCACAGAGATGGTCAGGGCCTTCGAGATGTTCGCTCCGCATCGCGACGAGCCCAAGGTGACGATCTTCGGCTCGGCGCGCACGCAGCACGACAGTCCGATCTGGGCGCAGACCGTCGAGGTCGCCCGCAGATTGGCCGAGCAGGGCCACATGGTCGTCACCGGGGCCGGCCCCGGAATCATGGAGGCCGGAATGGTCGGTGCCGGTCGGGAACGCTCCATCGGCGTGTCGATCCGTCTCCCCTTCGAGACGGGAGCCAATTCGGTCATCGCCGGCGACGACAAGTACGTGAGCATGCGCTACTTCTTCACGCGCAAGCTCATGCTCGTCAAGGAATCGCGGGCCTTCCTGTGCCTGCCGGGTGGTTTCGGCACGCTCGACGAGACGTTCGAGTTGCTCACGCTCGCCCAGACCGGCAAGTCGGTCCCGGTCCCCATCGTCTTCCTCGACGTCCCGGGCAATCCCTTCTGGGCACCGATCATGGACACGCTGTCGCGCCACCTCCTCGAGAACGGGCTCATCTCGACGGAGGACACCTCGCTGTACACCGTCACCGACGACGTCGACGAGGCGGTTCGCGTCATCACCGCGTTCTATGTCAACTACCACTCATTGCGTTTCGTGGGCGACGTCATGCATCTCCGCATGCAGCGTCAGGTCCCCGACGACGCCCTCGCGGATATCTCGGCCCGCCATGGGCACCTTTCCGCGGACGGGGTGGTGCGACGAATCGCGGCATCCCCCGCGGAACTGCGCGACGACGACGTGCCCGACCTGCCGAGGCTCGCACTTGACTACACGGGCAAGGGCTTCGCCCCGTTGATGCCGCTTCTTGCGGATATCAACCGCCACTGACCTCAGGCGCGGCGGAGTTGATGCACGGCCTTGTCGACCGCACGTCTCGCCTGCGAGACCGTCTTCTCCAGTGCGGGTCGCTCGCCGGCCCCGGTGGCGATGGCCTCGGAGATGAGCGACATCGCCACGTCGTTGAGTTCCCCTGCGAGCCGCTCGAGTTCGGCGGCGATCTCCTCGATCCTCTCCACGTGCGACCCTCCTTCACTGTCCCCGGCGACCCGGAAGAGTAGCGTTGACACGTGACCCGAGAAGAACAACCCCACGAGTGGATCAGCTTCGAGCATCCCGACGAACTGCGGACCTGGATGATCGACGCCACGTTCCTGCGGTCCTCCTACAAGTGCATCTACGGACAGGGGTGCCAGGGCATCCATGACGACCCCACCCCGGAGCTGATGCAGGGCTGCTGCTCGTTCGGCGCGCATTTCCTCGACGATCAGGACCTGAAGACCGTGAAGAAGCACGTCAAGCGTCTCGAACCCCGTCACTGGAAGAACCACGCCAAGGGCCGTGACGGACGATGGTTCGTCACGGACAAGAAGGGCGAGTCCAAGACCCGCGTGGTCGACGGAGCCTGCATCTTCTCCAATCCACCGGGGTTCGAAGGGGGCACCGGCTGCGCCTTCCACATCGCCGCCGAAGAGGCGGGCGAGCGCCACCTCGACTGGAAGCCCGACGTCTGCTGGCAGGTACCCGTCCGGATGGAGGACCACGTCGAGGACGGTGGCTACGTCGTCTCGACGATCCGGGAGTGGAAGCGACGCGACTGGGGCGAGGGCGGCGACGACTTCTCCTGGTGGTGCACGGAATCCTCCGACGCCTTCGTGGGGCGCGATCCGGCCTACGTGTTCTTCGAGGAGGAGCTCTGCGAACTCATGGGTCGGGAGTCCTACGACATCATGGTGGAGTTGCTCCGCCGTCCCACCTCCGTTCCCCTTCCCCATCCCGCCCTACGCAGGGGGAGCTGAGGCGGATCAGCCGGCGCGCTTGTTGGCGCGCTTGCGCTCCTCGAGAGCGAGCATGCGCTTGCGGATGCGGATGCTCTTCGGGGTCACCTCGACGAGTTCGTCGTCCCCGATCCATTCGATCGCCGATTCCAGGGTGTGCACCACGGGCGCGGCCAACTTGACGCCGTCGTCGTGGCTGTGGGTGCGGATATTGGTCTTCTCCTTGGGGCGCACGGCGTTCACGACCATCTCCTCGCCCCTGGCGCCCTCACCGATGACCATCCCCTCGTAGACCTCCACCCCGGGACCGAGGAAGAGCGTGCCCCGCAACTGGAGGTTGTCCAGCGCGTACGCCGTCGTCGAACCGACGCGGTCCGAGATCATCGCTCCCCCCTGACGGTGCGGGAGTTCCCCCGCCCACGGGGTCCAACCGGCGTGGGACTGGTGCAACAGGGCGGTTCCGCGCGTCGAGGTCATGAGCATGGAACGAAACCCGATCAGTCCCCGTGACGGGGCCTCGAAGGACACGATGGTGCGACCCGGATCTCCCGGGCGCAGGTCTGTGACGCGACCCTTGCGCGGGGCAAGCGCCTGGGTCACCGTCCCGACGTGCTCGTCCGGAACGTCGCAGGTGCCCGACTCGAGGGGCTCGTGCTTCTTGCCGTTGATCTCCCGTGTGATGACCTCGGGTCTGCTGACCTGCAACTCGAAACCCTCACGGCGCATGTTCTCGATGAGGACCGCGAGTTGCAGTTCGCCACGGCCCGCGACGCTGATGACGTCGGGCGATTCCGTGTCGGTGATGCGGATCGACACGTTGCCGAGGATCTCTTTCTGGAGACGGTCCCGCACGTGTCGGCTCGTGACGAACTTCCCGTCGCGGCCGGCATAGGGAGAGGTGTTCACACCGAAGCTCATGCGGATGACGGGTTCGTCCACCTCCAGACGCGGCAGCGGCTGTGTGACCTCCGGGGCGGCGACGGTGTCACCGACCTCCACCTCGGGAATGCCGGCGAGCACGAAGAGGTCGCCGGCGGAAATCTCCTCCACCTCGGTGCGACCGATGCCGTCGAAGACGGACAATTGGGCGATACGGCGACGCTGGGGACCGGACTCGTGGTCGCGGCCCCAGAGGGCGACCGTGTCGCCCTTGCGCATGACGCCGGAGTGCACCCGGCCGATCGCCAGACGACCGAGGTAGTCCGACGCGTCGAGATTCGTGACGAGGGCGGTCAGGGGTGCGTCCGGATCGGCGGTGGGGGCCGGAACGGTGGCGAGGATGGTGTCAAGGAGTGCCGACAGGTCCGCATCGGGGGGCGGCATGCCCACGCCCACCATGGCGCGGCCCTCGCGGGCAACCGCGGACACCACGGGGAACGAGAGTTGGTCGTCGGAGTGGGCGAGGTCGAGGAACAGCTGCTCGACTTCGGTGAGCACCTCCTCGGGTCGCGCATCTCCTCGGTCGACCTTGTTGATGACGAGGATCGCCGGCAGACCCCGGGACAGCGCCTTCGAGAGCACGTACCGCGTCTGGGGCAGGGGTCCCTCGGCGGCGTCGACGAGCAGAACGATGCCGTCCACCAGGGCGAGGGCCCGCTCCACCTCCCCACCGAAGTCCGCGTGACCCGGGGTATCCACGAGGTTGATGAGCGTGTCTTTCCACGTGATCCGGGCGGCCTTGGCCAGGATGGTGATACCGCGCTCGCGTTCCTGGGCGTCGGAATCCATGACACGGTCGACGAGCTGTTGATGGGCGGCGAAGGTCCCCGTGGAACGGAGAAGGGCATCGACGAGGGTGGTCTTGCCGTGGTCGACGTGGGCGACCATGGCGACGTTGCGGAGTCGTGGTGTCATGGGGGGGTCGGTTCGGCGGGCCGGTCAGGCGTCGTCAGTGGACTCGTCGTCCTCTTCGTCCTCGTCGAAGGTCACTCCGTACCGCTCGGCTATGGCGGCGTACTCGTCCTCCTCCGAGGAGGCTTCCTTGTCCCCGGAAAAGCCCAGATCGGCCGCGCTGGGGCCGGCTTGCTTGAGTTTCCTCGCCTCTTCGAATCGGCGATGTCGACCCTTTTTCACGCTCGGGCTCCGAACAATGTGCGGCACGAGGCCGATGGACAATCCCCTCGAGGCTACACGGATGCCCCGTCGGGGAGACGGACCCTGGCTCGTCAGGGCGCCCCGACGTCGACGAGGCGCAGGGCTCTCTGGCCCTCGAGGGGTCGGAAGGTCAGTGCCTTGCGCCCCTCCACCAGGTCCGCGATGTCACGACCGACGATGTCGGCACGCCAACCCCTCGCCATGCGGGCCCCCGGGTCGCCGGCGAGCAGGTCCACGATGTCGCGACGCGTCCCGAGGAGGGACGCATCGATCTCGCTCTGGCGGGCGAGTTCGGTGACCCACGCCGACACCAGGGTCACGGCGGGGCGCAGAGCCTTGTCAATCTCCTCGCCCTCCGGGGTGGGAAAATGCAGCTCGCCGCTCTCCGCAGCGGCCACGCCATCGGCGATGGCACCGAGCAGAGCGCCACCCTGGCTCCCCCGCGCGTGACGACCGTCCACTCCCCGGCAGGCCAGCAGCTCCTCCGATCCACGGGGCGCCTTCTGCGCCACCCCGAGCACGGCGATGTCGGAGAGCACGTGCCGGGGAGGAATGTCGAGATCCATGGCGCGCAGTTCCCTCCAGCGCGCGACCTCACGGGCCACCCATCGGGCTCGACCTCGCAGTGTGCGCACATCCTTGACCCGGAGCCAGGCATCGCTCGGATCCACGGGGCCGGTCGGCCGCGTGCGCAGTTCCTCGCAGGCCTCCATAGCCCAGTCGAGACGACCCCTGGCGGCGAGATCCTCGGTGATGATGTCGGCGATGCGCCCGAGGTGGGCGACATCAGCCGCCGCGTACGAGCGTTGGTCCGAGCTCAATGGTCGCCGCAGCCAGTCCGACAGGCGGTCGCCCTTGGGGAGCGGCACCCGCACGAGCGATTGCATGAGTGACGCGAGCGAGGGCTGGGAGTATCCGATGAATCCGGCGCAGATCTGGGTGTCGACCATGCGGGACGGAATGATGCCGAGGACCTGGGTGAACACGTCGAGGTCCTGCTGCGCGGCATGGAAGATGCAGGTTCCCGGTCCCGAGAAGAGGGGCTCCAATCCCCCGGCATCCACGGCCAGGGGGTCGATGAGCACGATGCGGCCGCCCACCTCCACCTGCACGAGGGCCAGTTGGGGGACGTAGGTCTTCTCCCGGTGGAACTCGGTGTCGACGCAGTAGCGCTCGTGTCCGAGGGCGAAGGCGACGAAATCCGACAGATGCGAGGAATCCGAGATCCACTCGTACGCGACCGAGGTGTCCTGGCCCTTCATGGGGTCGTCAGGCCACCGTGGGTTCCGACGGCGCCTCGAGGTCGGCGGGCGTGTTGATGTTGCGCACCGCCACGGCCGGCACCGGAACCTCCGCGACGTCGAGCAGCACCGCCGCCCGATGCACGGCACGCTCGTTGCGCTTCCACACCGTCTGCAGCGTCGTCAGGCACTCCGAGCGGGACCAAGCGGCGCACAGCCAGTTCTCGCGGTTCGCTCGGCCGACCGTCGCCTGCGCCTCGTCGAGGCTGGCCACCAGACTGCCGATGACGGCCGGGGTGATGAAGGGCATGTCGCACGACAGCACGACGACGGCATCGTTGCTCGCCGCCTTGAGCGCAGTGATGATCCCGCCGAGGGGTCCCTCCCCCGGGTACAGATCCTTCTTCCATGTTCCGCTCAAGCCCTTGACGCGGGTCTGGGGCCCGCCCACGAGCAGCACCTCGGAGGCTCCCGACTCGGCCGCGGCACGGGCGACCCGTTCGGCCATCGCCAGACCCTCCACTTCGAGGGTCGCCTTGTCCACTCCCATGCGCGAGCTGTCCCCACCGACGAGAACGGCGACGGTGAAGGGGGTGCGAGCCATGGCAGACAGGCTACGGGGGGATTCCCCGCCTAAGGTGGGTCCATGAACACCGTCTTGGCCGTCATCGACGAGGGAACCCTCCGCAACGCCGCCATGTGGGTGACGGGTGGTGCGGTCGTCGTGGGAGTGCTGCTCATGGCTCTCGTGCGTTCGATCGTGGGCAAGCTCATGTCCGCTGTCTTCTTCTCCGCGATCGCGCTCGCCGCCTTCACCCAGCGTCAGGCCATCGTGGATTGTGTCGACAAGGTGCGGGGCGAGGTGGGGGCTGCGAATCCGCTGGACACCCGGATCGAGACCACCTGCACGTTCTTCGGTCGGGACATCAACCTGAACGTCACCCCCTGACCCGTCGTGGAGCTCATCCTCATCCGTCACGCACTGCCCGTGCGCCGAGAGCTCACCGCTGGTGCCGCAGACCCCGAGCTCTCCCCGGAGGGCAACGACCAAGCCCGTCTCCTCGCGGATTATCTCGCCTCCGAGAAGTTCGATGCGCTCTACACCAGTCCGATGCTGCGTGCCGTCCAGACCGCCGAACCCCTCGCCGCGTCCACGGGGTTGTCCCCGGTCGTGGTGCACGGCGTGGCCGAGTGGGACCAGCACTCCAGTGAGTACATCCCAGTCGAGGAACTGAAGGCCACCAACGACCCTCGCTGGCAGGAAATGGTGCAGGGGGGATGGTCCTCAGAGGAGATTCCCGAGGACTTCTCGCGGCGGGTCATCGGGTCGCTCGAGGACATCATCGCCCGTCATCGTGGACACAGGGTTGCCGTCACCTGCCACGGAGGCGTCATCAACGAGTACCTGGCCCACGTGCTCGGTCTCGGGTCGCGCCAGTTCTTCTATCCGAACTACACCTCCATCCACCGCGTCGCCGCGTCGGGTTCGGGTCACCGTTCCATCCTCAGCGTGAACGAGACCCCGCACCTGCGCGGAACGGGTCTTCCCATCGGGATCTTCCACTCGTGACGGACCGGGATGACGACATCGCCTCCCTCGCGGACTGGCTCGATGCCTGCCCCACGCCCGTGCACGTGGTGGAGCGCGCCGCCACCGATTTGACGACCGCGGGATTCGTGTCCGCAGGGAAGATGGACGGGGACATCCCCGCCGCGGGATTCCTGCGACGGGACGGCTCGATCATCGCGTGGCGGGTCGGAACGCCGTCGGGGGCGCATCGCATCGTCGGAGCGCACACCGACTCCCCCGACCTGCGTGTCACTCCCGCTCCGGACATCGCCGGGCCGGGGTGGTCCCAGCTCGGAATAGAGATCTACGGCGGTGTGCTCCTCAACAGCTGGCTGGACCGGGACCTGGGCATCGCAGGTCGCATCATCGACGCCGCCGGCGACGAGGTGCTGTTCCGCAGCGCCGAGCCGGTCGCCCGTATTCCTCAGTTGGCCATCCATCTCGATCGAGAGGTCAACGAGAAGGGACTCCTCCTCGACCGTCAGCGTCACATGGTGCCGGTGTGGGGCACTCGTGCACCGTCCTTCAGGGAATGGCTCACGGACCTCACGGGAGTGCGCGACATCGCCGCGTGGGACGCCCACCTCTTCGACGCACAACCGGCGCGGGTGCTCGGATCGGACCGCTCCTTGTTCGCCGGTGCCCGCCTCGACAACCAAGTCTCATGCTGGGCGGGAATACGGGCCCTCGCGGGCTCCGCCTCCGGGGACAACACCCTCGTTGTCGTGCTGAACGACCACGAAGAGGTCGGCTCCGAGAGCACGACGGGTGCGGCCGGTCCCCTGCTTCAGCATCTGCTCGAAGTCATCGACGATCGCCATGGCCTCGGGGTCGCCGCCCGCCACGACCGTGCGGCACGATCCTGGTGCCTGTCGGCGGACAACGCCCACGCGGTGCATCCGAACTACCCCGAACGCCACGAGCCGTCCCACGCCCCGATTCCGAACGCCGGCCCGGCGCTGAAACTCAACGGGAACCAACGGTACGCGACTTCTCCCCGCGGAGCAGCACGCCTGCGCACGATTGCCGCCTCGGCAGGCGTCCCCCTGCAGACGTTCGTGTCGCGCAACAACATGCCGTGCGGTTCCACCATCGGCCCGATCACGGCCACGCGCCTCGGCATCGAGGCCATCGACATCGGCATCCCTCAACTCTCCATGCACTCCGCCCGGGAAATGTGCGGCGCCGAGGATCCCGGCCACCTTCGCCGCCTCGCCGCGGCGTTCCTGGCGTCCTGACTCAGTCGTTCGGCGTACCGGCGCGACGCTGGGCGTCGTCGTAGAGACGCTGGAGTTCCGCCGAGAGACGCTCGGTGATTTCGCGCACGGCGGAGCGCGGCACCCGACCGGTTTCGTCACGGGGAACGGTCACGGGCGCGCCCACCACGACCACGCACTTGCGCGGCCGGATCATCCGGGATCCCTTCGGCATGACGCCCTCCGAGCCACCGATACCCACGGGCACGATGGGCACACCCGCCTTCACCGCCACGTAGGCCGCGCCGTCGAAGAGTGGCATCACGCGGGGACCCGATTGGCGGGTTCCTTCGGGGAACAGAACCAGGGGCTCGCCCGCCTCCAGCACGAGGATGCACCTGCGCAGTGCCTCCCTGTCTGCACTGCCCCGCGTCACGGGGAACGCACCGAGAGCCGAGACGATCCACCCCACGGGCTTCATCTTCCACAACGAGTCCTTGCCCATGAAGCGCATGCGCCGGCGTGTCACGGCGGCCACGAGCGGGGTATCGATGTTTGAACGATGGATCGGCGCGAGAAGAAAAGCCCCGCCTGCCGGCACGTTCTCGCGCCCGACGACCGTGACCCGGGTGATGAGACGGGCCAGCAGGATGACGACCCCGCGAATCAGCGAATAGAAGAGCCTGCTCGCCCGCGAGGAACCGGCCATGAACGAATCAACCTCGGCCATGTCCGCTCCTCAGCTGCTCCGCGAACCGGCCGCACCGGTCCCGCCCGCCAGCGACCACCATCGGTCCACGATCGTCGCCACCACCTCATCGACGGTGCGCTCGCTCGAGTCGACGTGGAAGGCGTCCTCCGCCGCTCGCAGCGGGGAATCGGCACGGGAGGAATCGATGCGGTCGCGCTCGGCTATGGATGCCGCCACCTCGTCCACATCTCCCCCTTCCTGACCCACTCTGCGCCGGGCTCGCACCACGGGCGAGGCGTCGAGGAAGACCTTGAGGAGCGCATCGGGGAAGACCACGGTGCCGATGTCACGTCCTTCCACGACCCCACCGCCGTGTCGTTCGATCCACCGCCGCTGCAAGGTGCGCATCACGTCGCGCACGGGGCTGTGGGCGGCGACGAGGCTCACCGTGGCGGCCACTTCCGGAGTGCGCACCTCGTCCGTGACGTCCCTGCCGTCCAGGACCACGGAGCCGGGCTCGACAGCGATGTCCAGTTCCGCGGCACGGACACCGGTCGCCGCGGCGTCGGCGGGGTCGATGCCGTCGCGCAGGCAGGCGAGCGCCACGCACCGGTACATGGCGCCGGTATCCAGATAGGGCAGACCTGATCGCTCGGCCACCAGACGGGCCACGGTGGACTTCCCCGCGCCAGCGGGACCGTCGATGGCGATGACGCGCGGCGGGACGCTCATCTCACCAGCTGGTTCCCTGCGGCCTGCCCTCGTCGTATCCCGCGGAACTCTGGATTCCCACCACCGCGCGCTCGTGGAACTGCTCGATGTCGGCCGCTCCGGCGTAGGTGCAGGCGGAACGCAACCCGGCGACGATCTGGTCGATGATGTCCTCGACACCGGGACGCTGGGGGTCGAGGTACATCCGCGACGAGCTGATGCCCTCTTCGAAAAGTTCCTTGCGCGCCCGCTCCATGGCGCTCTCCTCGCGTGTCCTGTTGCGGACCGCGCGGTTCGACGCCATCCCGAAACTCTCCTTGTAGAGACGTCCCTCGGTGTCGCGCAGAGTGTCGGCGGCCGACTCATAGGTGCCCGCCAACCAGGAGCCGAACATCACGCTGGATGCACCCGCGGCGAGCGCCAACGCCACATCGCGGGGATAGCGCACGCCCCCGTCGGCCCACACGTGACGACCGAGCGAGCGTGCCGCCTCGGCGCATTCGAGAACGGCGCTGAACTGTGGCCGCCCCACGCCGGTCATCATCCGCGTCGTGCACATCGCCCCTGGTCCGACCCCCACCTTCACGATGTCGGCGCCGGCGGACACGAGGTCGCGTGTCCCCTCCCGGGTCACCACGTTGCCCGCCACGATCGTGGCACCGGGAGCCGCGGAGCGGACGGCCTCGATGGCCGACAGCATTCGGGACTGGTGGCCGTGGGCCGTGTCGACCACGAGCACATCGACGCCCATCCCCACGAGGGCCCGGGCACGCGCACCGGGATCACCATTGATGCCGACCGCAACGGACGAGAGGAATCTCCCGTTCCCGTCGAGTGCGGGGCGGTACATCGTTGAGCGGAGCGCACCCTTGCGCGTCACGCACCCGAGCAGCCTCCCGTCACCGTCGGTCACGGGGGCGAAGCTGAGGCGCTTCTCCACGAGCGATTCGTGCATCTCATCGATGGCCATCGATGCAGGAAAGAGCACGATGTCGCGGCTCATCACATTGTGGAGTTGCGTGAATCGGTCGTATCCGGCCGCATCATGTTCGGTGAAGATGCCGATGGGTCCGCCGTCGGCGTCGATGACCACGACGGCGCCGTGGGAGCGCTTGTGGACCAGGCTCAGGGCCTCGCCGATCGTGTCGTGCGGAGCCAGCGTGATCGGGGTCTCGAAAACGGGATGCCGGTCCTTCAGATGCGCCACGACGGACGAGATGATGTCGAGGGGGATGTCCTGGGGCAGCACCACCAGGCCCCCGCGACGGGCCACGGTCTCAGCCATGCGTCGCCCCGCCACCGCCGTCATGTTGGAGACGACGAGGGGGATGTGGGTACCGATCCGGTCGGGCGTCGTGAGGTCGACGTCGAGGCGGGATGCCACGGACGACATGCTCGGCACCATGAAGACGTCGTTGTACGTCAGGTCGTGCACGGGAGGGCCGTCGAGGAAGCGCATAGGGCACAACGAGACTACCGTGTGCCCATGAGCACCCCCGACGACGTCCCCGTCGTGCTCATCCACGGCTGGGCCGGCAGTTTCGCCGAGACCTGGCAGGAACCGGGCATCGACGCACTGCTCGAAGACGCCGGTCGCATCGTGGTCGGGATCGACCTGCCTGGACACGGAAATGCCGAGAAATGGCACGATCCAGATGATTATCTGCGTCTCCCGGAGTGGCTCCTGGATGCCCTCGACTCGGTCGCACCCGTGGTGGACGTGGCGGCCTTCTCCCTCGGGGCCATGACGGCGCTGCGGGCCCTGCAGGTTTCACCGGGACGTTTTCGTCGCGTGCTCCTCTCCGGCATCGGAGATGCCGTCTTCGAGCCGGCCGACCCGGCCGGCAACGCGAGGATCGTCGCGGCCCTCGAGGGTCGCGCACCCGACGACGACGCCTTCGCCCAGGCATTCGCCCGCTACGCACGTGATCCCCGCAAGGACCT
>Ga0315903_10002922_pt1 | contig 24367 bp, 17 predicted proteins | sample LakEriMetagenome_7_FD_203524 | JGI IMG/M metagenome (GOLD analysis project Ga0315903, IMG submission 203524) | Freshwater fungal communities from buoy surface, Lake Erie, Ohio, United States - Buoy 2 MA119 | ecosystem: Environmental > Aquatic > Freshwater > Lake | place: USA: Lake Erie, Ohio... | reverse complement strand
GTCAGCAACAGCTTGCAAGAGGTTGTGTTCTTTTTGACAATTTCAAGCCTCTTATCACATTTCTCAAACTCGTCATTGTCGTCATCGTCATCGTCATCGTCATCCTCTTCATCAGGCAATGTTGACATCTCTAGCAATGCATTGTGAGAGTTGAAATCGCAAAGGACAACATAAAGTCCTCCATCACACATGGTGCAATGGACAGAAATCATGTGACCGTTGTCTTGAAACATGTTCTGGCGTGTGGCAAGCATGGGGTCAATCTTGTAGTCGTCGGGGAGTTTTTGAATCCCGGAAGGTTCCGGGAACTCAGATGGAATGGACTCCATGATGCACGCAATAAGCAGAAGTGTGTATTCTGCCAATGTCTTGTTTGTGAAAACCAGACCACCATACAACAGAGTGATCTGGTCACGCACTGACATCATGCATCCAGAGAGGGTCACGCCAGAGAGGGTCACGCCAGAGAGAGATGCAGATGTTGCCATGCTTGATAGAGTGATAAAGATGAGGGCAAAGATCACAAGGAAAGTAGAATAATTAATCTTTATAATTCATTATAATTCATTTTTATTATATATTTTTATTTTGTCTATTTTATTTTTTCAAATTATTCAGGTGGTCGCATTACTAACCCGGATAATTCAAGGCAATTAAATAATGTGGGTTTGATTTGTTTACCATTTTCATTTAGGTTATTGTTTTTAATATTATTACAATAATTATTATATTTATTTTCTAATTCATTTTGAAATATTTCAAGCACTTTAGGATAAGATTTTTTGACTTTACAAAAAGTTATAATATCCATATGTCCTTCATTTATAAGGTCATACATACTAACAGTATTAGATGTATTAGTTTTTTCTCTATTTACAACATCATTATATCGAAAGAATTCTTCTAATAGGCAAATAGTAATACTGAAATTTAATAAGAATTTATGAATAAGAATATTGTGTGATGTAAAGTAATTAATAATAGATTTCATTAACATACTAGTTCCTACAGAATTTTCTAGAATGGTTTGAAATAATTTTGATATTTCTTGTTCAATATTCTCTATAGAAATATTTTCATTTGATGTTATAATAAATTTTTTAAGTATGCTAGATAGTTGTGGTATATCGTATTTACCTAAACTAAACCAAAAATCACGGGTTGTATTAGCATCAATATTTTTAAAACATATTCCACAATCATAAATAATTAATTGGACATTGCTAGTATTTTCATTATCACTATGGATGGTACCATCATTTAAATTGGTTTCTGGATGAATACGTACTTTCCAGTTTTTACAATGTAGGTCGCCATGAATAAAATTATCAACAAATAACATTTGATAGAAGAAGCACATGAAATTAAGGGTGGTTATATTTTTTTGTGTTGGTGTTAATTCATTGAAACTATGTCCATGTATATATTCGCTAATTAGTATATCTTCACTTTGGAATATGATTTTAGGAAATATTATGAATCTAGAACTATCTTTAAAGTTTTCTCGAAACTTTTTACAATTATTAGCTTCATTATTAAAATCACATTGTTCTTGTAAATCAGTAAGGAAATCCTGGATATCAAATACTAGATTATATCGTTTTCTAATATATTGAAATGATTGTAAATAGCTAATAAATCTAATTACACTTTTATTTTCTTCTAGATTTTTTACAATATCTGGATGTTTTACTTTAATTGCTACTTCTAAACCATCTTTCTTACGTCGGGCATAGTATACTTGCCCAATACTACCCGATGCTATTTCACGTATTGTAGACATATCTATATAATTTTTCATAGGTATACCAATCATTCCACCTTCATTAATAAATATATTTATTGTATCATCTAATGAATGAAAAGGACAATTTTCAAATATATCTTCAAAAAATGCTACAAACTTAGATAAGTTTCTAGTTTCAATAGTATCCGTATCTAGAATATTGGATTTTAGTTTGCTTATATACCATTGTAGGAATTTAATATACAAACTACCAGATTCAAAAATCATAGAACGCAATTCTAGCCATTTCGTCTCCTGTTCTAGAATAGATAAATTTGAATTAAAATTTTTTTGAATTATTGTTAAAAGACTTTTTATTCCAAATATATTTTTTAATCCCTTCACTAAATTATATATATTCTGAAACATTATATATATTGTAATGCTAGCTAGATAACTAATTCTTATCTAGAAATAGATATCTCGTTTTTAACTTAAAAAATTTAAAAGAGAAAAAAATAGTATTTACAGAAAGTCTAATTAAACTTTTACTATTTTGATAATATAATTATATAATAATATTGATTTACAAATGGCTACTAATAACTTAACTACAATGGTTCGTGATATAACCTATTATTTCATTAAGTTCTATTATGATAAAGAATTACAAGCCACCGGAAAACATATTCTAGAAGAAGAAGAATTAAAAATCATGATAAATCGTTTATACATAGAAAAAGCAACTGAACTGAAAAAATATATTCGTGATACTTTGAAAGAAAATCTAGGTGCTAGTTATAGTTCTCTTACTGTAGAAAATATACTATTAGAAATGTTTAATGATCCTGAATACTCTAAACAACGTGTTATTTTAGAAATTCTAGAATATCAAAAAAAACTATAAAAACTATAATTTAATAATAATCAAATATAAATTAGTATATTATCTATATTAATAATAATAAATAAAAAAAATTAATGCCTAGACTAAAAATTAAAAAGCGTATTAGAACTAAAAAACAATCTATCTGTGCACCATTTATTGAACCTAACAATTTATCTTCCACTAAGAAATTAACCAAATCCAATATAAATATAATCACATCTGCAACTGATGAAACCTGTTTTAGTATTGATGCACTCCGAAAAATTGCCGATAAATGGAACACTACCCATCCAACTATGCGAATAGATTATAACACTACTACTACTGGAAAATCTCTTTGGAATAGTATTAATAATGCCATGCGTTCACAATGCACTAATGAAGTCTGCTGGCTAAAACAAAATTTCATAAAGGATTCATCATTAGCCCGTGAATTAATGAAGAATTTTCGTCCTATGATGCCTAAAAAATGGGAAGAAAATCCTCGGGAATGGTTAAATACATTGGATATAAGAGACGTAATGAATCAATATGAAGTTAAACATCCAGACTTTGAATTTATTGGTCCGGTTCCAATGGATTTTGATAGTAAAGTGGGTTTTGGTCAATGTGTTATAAATGAACTTTGTAATATTAAACTAGAATCACTATTGGAAAAAGGTAAAAATAAAATAGGGGTTGTGTTCAATCTAGATAAACATACACAACCAGGATCACATTGGGTTGCAATGTGGGCACAATTTCCACTACAAGGAAAACAAACTATTAAACCCGCTGAAATCTGTTATTGGGATTCATATGGTATGCGTCCTAATCATGAAGTTGTAAATCTTATTAAACGTTTAGAAAACCAAGCTAAAACACTAGGTCATCAAGTGAATATTAAAATTAACAAACGTCGACATCAATATAAAAATACAGAATGTGGGGTATATTGTATCTATTTCTTAACTAGTTTTCTAGAAGGACGAGAATTTGAAGATATTGTAGAAAATATTATAAATGATGATGATATGTTTAAAAAAAGAAAAAATTATTTTGTTAGAATCTAGAATCTAAATTAAAGCCCGACACAAACTACAATGTGTAATATGGGTACGACACTGTAAACAATGTCCATGCCCACACTCCATGAATAATGGATTTTTACATGTATCCATGCAGATAGGACATTCACCTTTCCAGAATAATTTTATTGGTGTTTCATGACTCAATGCAATGCAATGTTGAATAAAAGCATTCAATTCACCTGGTCCACAATATAATATCAATGATCCGTTTTGTAAAAATTTTGCGTCTGATGTAGCATCTTGAATTATTTCAAAACGATACATATGTTCCGCTGATATGGTTCTTTCTCGGTATGCACGTTCTCGTGCCACCTCTAAATTGCTTAGAATATTTTCTGGTATTCTAGACCTTATATCTGTTAAATTATGCTTATACAAATAAATTAAAGACTTAATTGGGTGATTAAAATGTAAAGTTGCCATTGGTTTTACTATCTTGAACTATAATTCCCCTTAATCTGCTAAAGGATATTTGTCAATTACTAACCGAAAATCTAATACTGTTTTTATATTAATTTTATCTTCATTTTTTATATTTTTATTGAAATTTAATTAAAGTTTGAATTTTATTAAAAAATAACTACTTAAAATATAGTATTCATTATTCCTGGTAAGATAACATAATTAAAAATATAACTGCTAGAATGAATTCCAATAATAATATTTCAAATCTATACTATTCCCAAAATAACCTAGATAATACATATACCCAGGTATCAGAGGAAATTCTCCGACGAACAAATAAAGATATTTCTAAGAATGCATCTTATCGTTCTAACTTTGATAAAATGGCTAAGTTAGTATATGATAAATTACCAGACAATGACCGAAATCTTAACCGTTGTAATACTATTCTAATTGATAAATGTGTTGGTTTTTTTCATAATAAAATTTTTCAAAAACAAGTAGGTGGTATATCCCGTCCTCAAGCTAGTAATAGTATATCAAATCCTACTCTCGGTTTTACAATGATTAAAGACAATGATGACTTAAACGCCAAAATGAATGATCTAGTGGCCACACGTCAAACCCTAGGAACTGGTTCCGGTATACGAGGTGATGGAAATCCACAAAGTTATGTGCCACAACCTATTCTATCACCATCCCAGATTACCGAAACTCCAGTTTCACATACAGTCGCCGAACAATATCAACGGGCTGGTGATATGCAAAATCCCACAAATAAAACTACTATGACAAGAGAAAATATTGATTTTACTATTAAACCATTTAATTTAAATGATGATTTATCAGAATCCTTAGTTAGTAATATTAAAGAGGATACGCCATTATATCAAAATATAGAAAATTTACAAAAAATGGAAGGTGTTAATCCGATGAGTGTATTAGAAGACTATACACGTCAACGTAATGCCCAAGTACAAAAATATGCGGAAATTGAACGACGAGAAAATATTACAGCACTTCGAACTCAAGCTAGTAATCAACCAAATGCACAGAATATAATTTATCCATTAAATGGTTCACGTGATATTATACAGGAACGTAATAATACAAATGCACAAACAAAAATAGATCAAACTATAGTTGATCCAATGGCATTATTAAATCAAGGTAATAAATTATTTGATCGATATATAGAACGTATAGAAGAAAAAATAGTAAATGATAATTCCGTACAAGTGTTATCACCTGATGAAATTACACGTAATCAAGAAGGCATAATAAAAACTCAACGGGATGCCCAACCTAAATATATTGAAAAAGTCCATTATATTAATATTAATTCAGTTGACCGTAATTGGCAAAGTAGCAATAATGAAACCCGATATAACTTCCAAGTAAAATTTAATCAAAACCAAGACTATCAAGGCGGTGCAACTGTTTCCAATATGTATCGCAATATAATTAGTGTAGAATTAGTAAGTGGTGTTATGCCTATGGATGCCTTTATTGATCCCTTTGATACCCGTATATATATGGGTTTGTCCCGATATCCTTATTTATTACTACGGATTGAGGAATTGGATAATGTATTCCGTGGCACAAATAACTGGGTTGATAAAGCATTTTCCACTATGATTTTTGATAAAGTCTTCTATACTAATACGTTATCTAGCGATTATATTTCTGGATACACCGGGTTTTCTAGTATAATCCAATCAACACCACGTCAGGGATTTGCAGGTGAATATCTACGTGGTTTTTTGAAATACAATCCCGCCTATTTTGAAAAGAAGAAATTTTATAACAATCCACTAGCCAATTTGAATAGAATGAGTATTGAAATTACTGATCCACGTGGTAATTTTGTTAATGTTCAAAATGATGTATTAAATTTATCTGCAATTGCATTTACAGGTAATGTTGCTGCAGTCACCGGAACTGAATTACTTCCTACCTATGCATGGCCTTTTAGTACTCAGGGTTCCTATTCCTATGTTAAATTAACCACTACTACATATTTTTCAAATCGCCTTTTCCGAATTGGCGATCGTATACTAATTAAGAATTTTGCAGGTGCTACAGGTGTAAATGGTGCTGCATTTACTAATTTTATAAATAGAGATGAGGGCCATGTAATTATAAATTTAGATGTGGAAACTAATGGTTCAACGAATACCAATAACCGTGGCTTTATAAATGGTATCTATATAGCACAACCAGGTATTATGGATTCTAATAATCAAACTGTTGATGCAACAACTGCATACTCTTCTGGCGTAACATTCGGAACAGTTTCTAATTATGGAAGATTAATTGATATAGATTTACAGACACAATTACTATTTCGGATAGTTACACGGGATCCTGATACTAGCGGAACTTTAAATCCTATTAATATTTATTAACTAATTAACTAATTAATTTATATATTTTTTCGTTAGAAATACATATTAAAATTCTAATTCTAGATTAACTACATATATAAATTTATAATTCTAAATAAATAAATGGCCAAAGCTTCTGTATATACCGGTTTATTTGAAACCAAAGCATTACAAGTAAAAGAATTTATAACCCATGGTGAACGCTCATATTCTGTCGATATAAATCGTGTTTTACGTGATCCTGAACTCTTTGATAATATAACACTATTTCTAGAAAATCTTATTTATACTAAAACACTTGTGTTTGATCGTATCTGTGCTACTAGTGTTTCTGCAATTCCTTATGCTACCAATGTAGCTACTAGCCTTGAAAAATCAATTTGTTGGATAACTGATAATGGCAATAATCGAATGGAAAAAGGTGACATTAAAGGTTTAAAGATTGAAGGCGGAATGGAAATCGACGATAATATACTACTAATTGAAACTATTAGTAGTGCGGATTTCTATCTAGAAAATGTCATGACTCGTATTCGCCGTTTTGGTGGTAATGTCGCTGGATTAATAATTATTTTAAACATTTGTGAAGGGGAATATGTTAATCTAATAGCTGAAAAAGAACCAGTTATTACATTAATTAATCTATTTGATATATTCAATCATATGGAAAACAATAATTTAATTGAACTGTTCTATGCCGAAAAAGTCAAATTCTTTTGTGAAAAGGAAACAAAACTTAATATTAAAAAATTATTAAGCACCGAACAACAGGATAAACCTGGTGGATATAATACTAACTTATAAAAAATTTACACTCTGAAGGCTAATTTTAATTTTTCTTATATATTTATAGAAACTATAAATATGGATATTGAAATTGTTTATATATCAAAAGATGAAGTTGTGCCAAAAGATATACAAGATATATTTAATAATTCATTAGTAATACATAATTATTCTAAAATATCTGGTGAACTTAAAAAACAATTAATTTCATTAAAAACTTTATTTAATATAGTCATTCAATATAGTGGTATTGAAAATGAAGATCAAAAACTAGCATTAATATCTAATTTTAAAAAAATATTAAAAAATAATTCTAATAGCAAACTAGCATTTGTAAATAATAAAAATAATGATACAAAAATTGATATTTTACAAGTGGATATACAAGAATTAATTATTGAATTTTATTTAAAAAATGGAATATTTAATAAAGAAATGAATAGAATACAATTAAAGATAATTTTAGAGATTCTTAAAGTTATTAATGAAAAAAGTGAAATAATAAGAGAAGATGAAAAAACAATACCAGTTTATACATATCCTATTTTTTTAGGATGGGATAAAGAATATGACAATATAATTATTAATAAAAAAAATAGTATTCTTATAAAAACAAGATTGGACAAAAGATTAAAGGACCGTGAAAGTGAAAGTGATAGTGAGAATGAATATAAAATTTCAGGCTATTTACAATATAGTTTTTATAATTCAAATAATGGACAAAATACAATTAGTATTGATTATATAGAAGTTCATCCATCATTTCAAGGATTTGGACTATGTAAAAAATTAATATCATTGTTAATCGCAAAGTATCCTAGTATTAAAAAATTTAGTTTAGCTAATGAAGGAGGTATATTTGGTTATAAATGTTATATATCAACTTTTAGAAGTTTAGGATTTATACCAAAACTACATAGCGGTAAAAATATAACATTATTAAATAAAAATGCTAGTAATAATATGAATAAAATCAGAGCTAAAACACTTACTAATTCTAATATAAGAAAACTAAATAATAAATATAGAAACACTATTACATTCAATAAAAACTAATTCTAGTTATAAACAAAGAAGTATATATAATATATTTATACCTAAAAAATTAAAAAACTAAAAAAATTAAAAAAAATAAAATTGCAAAAAAATATATTTATTAAAAAATAGTCTATCTAGATTCTCAAAGAAGAAACAGTTTAAAAAATTGATTCCCTTTTCCAATATGTCTTATCCTAAAACCAATATAGCAAGTAGTATACTACAAAATATTAATCTAGAAAGCAATAAACCAACAATGGCGGAAACTATGTTTGTTATTAAAAGGAATGGTGAACGGGAAGAAGTATCTTTTGATAAGTGTTTAAAACGTATTCAGAAATTATCGAAAGATCTTAAAATTAATCCAATGGAAGTTTCCCAGCTTATAATAACACAAATTTATGATGGTGTTGAAACTAGTAAATTAGATGAACTAGCTGCAGAAATTTGTGCAGCCAAAACAACTATTCATCCCGATTATGGTCGGCTGTCATCTCGTATTATTATTAGCAATCATCATAAAAATACTAGTCCTAGTTATAGTGAGGTTGTTCAGGTTCTATGGGATAATAAAGATGTTCATGGTGCACATAGCCCATTAATTAATGATGCCTTGTATAAAATAGTAATGGATAATAAGGAAAAGATTAATGCTACTCTAGATTATGAAAAAGATTTCAATTATGATTATTTCGGTTTTAAGACTCTAGAACGTGCCTATCTACTACGAATTGGCACAAAGATAATTGAAAGGCCACAACATATGTTAATGCGTGTTGCGTTGGGAATACATAAGGATGATTTGAAAGAAGCCATGAAAGCTTATAAAATGATGTCAGAAGGATATTTCACCCACGCAACACCAACCCTATTCAATATGGGAACCCGCCGGGAACAAGCTTCTAGTTGTTTCTTGATGACTATTGATGATGATAGTGTGGATGGTATTTATAAAACACTTGGCGATTGTGCGAAAATTAGCCAACATTCAGGAGGTATTGGCGTCGCCATACATAAAATTCGGGCTAAAGGTTCACGAATTCGTGGAACTAATGGAAGAAGTGATGGTATTGTTCCAATGTTAAAAGTATTTAATGAAACAGCCAAGTACATTAATCAAGGTGGGCGGCGAAATGGTAGCATTGCAATCTACCTAGAACCACATCATGCAGATATCGAAGATTTTCTACGAATGCGACTAAATACCGGTATTGAAGAAGAACGTGCTCGTGACTTATTCTATTCCCTTTGGGTATCGGATTTATTTATGAATCGGGTTAAAGATGATGCTGACTGGACTCTGATGTGCCCAGACAAATGTCCTGGTTTGTATCTTAAATACGGTAAAGAATTCGAAGAACTATATACCCAATATGAAAGAGAAGGTCGTGGTAACAAAGTTGTTAAAGCCCGCAAGATTTGGGAAATGTTCCTACAAGCCCAGATTGAAACCGGCATGCCTTACCTTGGTTTTAAAGATGCCATCAATGAGAAGAATAATCAAAAGAATCTCGGCACAATTCAATGTAGTAATCTATGTCATGAAATCTGTGAATATACCAGTCGAGATGAAATCGCCGTTTGCAATCTTGCTAGTATTGCATTACCTAAATACGTTGATAAAGATACTGATGGCAAGATAATTTTTAACTTTGAGAAATTACGAGAAGTTGTCAAGCAAGTTGTCAAGAATCTGAATAAAATAATTGATTATAACTATTATCCAGTGAAAGAAGCGGAGAATTCTAACCGACGTCATAGGAATATAGGTATTGGATGTCAAGGGCTTTCCGATGTGTTTGCTATGATGAAAATGGCATTTGATTCACCTGAAGCCCGTGTTTTAAATCGCAAGATTTTCGAAAATATATATTTTGCATCTCTAGAAGCTAGCATGGAATTAGCACGGAAACGCAAGAAATACGTTCAAGAGTATAAACGCCTATTGAAACTAGGTTCTAATTCTAGCGGTACCGGTGAATTAACACCAGAAGATCAAAAACGGCTAGAAGAATTGAAACGCATTCATTGGATTATTGATGAAGAATTGAAACTGCCAAATCAATATGCCGGTGCATATTCTAGTTTCGTAGGCTCGCCTTTATCCGAAGGCAAACTACAATTTGATATGTGGAGTGTTTCTCCCAGCCCGGAAATGGAAACTGAATGGACACAATTACGAGCTGATGTAATTAAACACGGCACCCGAAATTCCTTACTTACCGCCCTTATGCCAACGGCCAGTTCTTCCCAACTTCTTGGTTGGAATGAGTGTTTTGAACCAATAACTAATAATATCTATACCCGTAAGACTCTAGCGGGAACATTTGTAGTGGTAAATAAATATCTAATCAATGACCTGCTAGAATTGGGACTATGGACACCAGCAATGAAAGACCGAATTATCCTAGCAGATGGTTCCGTGCAAGGCATCCAGGAAATTCCGCTGGAAATTCGGGAACGGTATAAGACAGTTTGGGAAATGAGTCAGCGGGTAATTATTGATATGGCGGCAGACCGTAGCCCATTCATTTGTCAGACTAGCTCGATGAATCTTTTCGTCAAAAATCCAACGTTTAAAACTTTAAATTCAATGCACTTTTATTCTTGGGGCTTAGGTCTCAAGACTGGTTGTTATTATCTCCGAAGTCAAGCTAAAACTGCTGCTCAAAAGTTTAGTGTGGATTTAGAACAAGTGAAAAAGGAAAATAATACTGAAACTATGGCAGATACAAAGGCCGATGTGGTGGTGCCAGTAGCCAAAGTAGAAGAGAAACAAGAGCCGGAATGTTTAATGTGTTCTTCTTAAAGAAACCTAGGTTCCCTAAAAACTTCCTATCATGTTGCCAGTCTAGCAGTAGTTAATTTTATTACAATTTTAACATTTTATACGTATTTTTTGTAAATATTTACATATTTTTTTACAAAATGAAATAAATAATATAAAGGTAAATAATTTATATACAGTAAAATATAGACTTATTATATTTTAATTATTTAATTATTTAATAATGGCAGAACAACTAGATATAGTTAAGTTAATTGAGAAGAATCCGATTATACGTTTATCGCAAGATTATCAAAGTTCTCTACTTAATAAGATTAAGAATAAATTTACTGAAGGACAACAACAGTTATTTGTGTCTAGTTTTTATTGTTATTTGAATCATAATTCAAAGAATGAATTTATTATTGATTTAGATGATGTGTGGAAATGGTTAGGATTTTCACGTAAAGACCAAGCAAAACGATTGCTTACAAAAGATTTTATTGAAAAAATAGACTATAAAATCTTGCTCCCCCTTAAAGAGGAGCAAGTAGAAAAACACGGTGGGAATAATAAAGAACAAATTTTATTAACAATTAATACTTTTAAAAAATTTTGTTTGAAAGCAGGAACTAAAAAAGCCGATGAGATTCACGAATATTATATTAGATTAGAAGAATTATTACAAGAAACTTTGAATGAGGAAACCGATGAGTTAAGAAAGCAATTGATGATTAAGGATAAAATTATTGAATCGAATGAAAAGCAAAATAAGCTAGATCGTCATCAATTGTTAATTGATAAATTTAATAATAAAAGATGTGTGTATATTGCTGAAATTGTAGAAAATAAATATATTAAAATAGGTTCAACTAAAGATATCAATGCAAGAATTAAAAATTTTAGAAGAGATTATAAAAATTCAAATATTTTATTTTTAGATGTATTTGAATGTCAGAATTTTCGTGAAGTAGAAGAAAATATTTTACAAGATGAACTGATACGAAAAAATTTATATAAAGGTAATATTGCCGGTAATTGTTCTAAAGAAATCGTAGAATTATCAGATAATATTACTTATAAAGAAATAAATGAAACTGTTGAAAAATATATAAATTCTAATATAAATTTATTTACACCAGACCAATTATTAGAAAAATCTAAAATTGAATTAGAAAATAAAAAATTAGAATATAACTTGTTAAATAATATTTTAACAAATGATAAATATTCAAAAACAATTGAACAAATTTTAAAAGATACTTTACCTAATATTATGCCTAATATGTATAATAATTTATTAAATAATAGTAATAACCAAATTGACAATTCAAATAACTATAATAAAAACAATGATATTATAAATAAAGTTGTTGTAGATAATGGAAAACAAATTAAATATTCATATAAAATGATTAAAGCAATAGGAAGAAAAGTTATTCAAATAGACCCAAATGATTTAACTAAAATTATAAACATATATGATAGTATTACTTATGTAATTAGAAATCCAGATAATTTAAGATTTTCAAAATCTGAATTACAACAAGCAATAAAAAATAATCGTGTTTATAAGGGATATAGATGGGCTTACGTTGAAAAAGGAACTGAACCGAAAGACATTAAAATAAATCCAACAAATAAATCTATGGAAAAAATAAATGGTCCAATATTAGAATTAAATTCTGATAAAACATTAATTTTAGAGTCATATAAAACTCAAATTGAATTAGCACAACATCTTAAAATTACTAAGGAAAGATTACGGAAAATTATAATTAATGGATTACAATATGATACTAAATATTATATAGAATTTGATAAATGTCCTAAAGAAATGATTAATAAATATAATAAACCAATAAATGCTAAACTAAGTCATAATACTAAATCAATAAAGCAAATTAATCCAATGACAAATGAAGTTGTTATTTTTAAATCTTTACACGAAATTTCAGAGCGTTTAGGAATTTCACATTCTACAATACATAAGGCTATTGAGAAAAAACATTTACATTGTGGTTTTTTATGGGAATATTACACAAAAGATGATAACAATAATTAAAAAAAACAAACAATACAAACATATTTAACAAAATCACCAAATCAATACAACAAAACCTAAGATTCGCCTTTGGTAATAATTGGTTCAATACTTGCATTATCTGTATTTACTGCAATAATTGGTTTCTGGCTGACTTCTTTTTTCTTTTTAATCAACTTTTTTGTTGTCTTTTCTTGTGGTTCAGCATTAGCATTAGCACTAGCACTAGCAACTGCATCATTAGTTTCTTGTATTTCTACAATTGGTTCATTAGTATTACCAATAGTTGCTAGAATAGTTTGAATAAGATTATCAGTTTTTTGACATTAATTTTCCTAGTTAGGAAGTATTACATTACGCCTGTTTATTTATGAATAAATATTATAATTAACTAAACATCATTAAATAAACATAATTAAAATAACTTTAATACATTGTAATCTTATTCTATTAGATCAACGAATATTTCAAACCGGCACTTGTTAACCAAAAAAAATGAATCCAATAAAACGAATCACCCAGCAACAACAAAACAGAAGACACATCCAAAATGAAATGCTCTATCTGTAAGAAAGAGGGGCACAACAAGCGTTCCTGTAAGACTATGACTACGCCAGTTTTAACATTAAAAATTGAGGCGAAAACTGATGTAAAGGTTGAATCACCAGTAAAAGTAGAGATTACAAGCAAAATAGAAGATTTAGAAACTCTAAAATCTACCCTTGAAAATAAAGAAGCACAAAGGGGATTAATTGCACTATATACACAAAGTCAATCAGAATGTACACGAAATGGGGCTTGTGGTATGGAAGTTGGTATGTCAAGAGAAAAAGACCAAGGAGCAGTTCTAAAACTTTTCTTAAATGATAAAATCAATCTTAATATTGATAATACCCTCCCTGAAGATTATGTTGTTGGAAATTCCAAAATTTCAGCAAAGCATTCTGGTAGTAAGGTTGGGTCACCAGTGAAAGTAAAATGGACTTCTGCTGATACTTCTGTAAAAGAAGCAATTGGACAAATAATAAATGCAAAAGATTCATACTATCCCCATCTTCTCCTAACTTATCTAGATATTCGTAACAAAAAAATTACAATTATATGTATTTCATCTGAACAAAACAAAATTATAATCAAAAGCCTAAAAAATGAAGCATTTACTATTCCTAAAGGGAACTCAAGAGGTATTGAATATTCAAAAAAAGCGATGAACGAACTTCTTAAAAAAATATATTTCAAAATTGAGATTAGTGATGTTGATTTGAAAAATGGTATAAATCCTATTGAAAGAAGGATTCAACTGCTAAAGAGTATGGGAATCAAATTGTGATTTTACTAAGAATATTTTCAACTTTTCTAGCAATAATATAACCAAGAAAAGGAGGGACTGCATTTCCAATAGGTTTGTATGCTTTGCTGTTAAGTTTATTTGGTTCTGTAAGAATACATTTGGGTGGAAATGTTTGAATAAGAGCTGCCTCACGAACTGTAAGTCTTCTTTCAATCATATTTAATTCTTTATTTTTCCCATTATTAATTCTGCGAAATTCAATATTGCCGTGATGTTCTGCACGCATAGTGGGGGCAAATTCATTCAACCCTACTTCTTTCTGTCCCTGACCCTTTTCAAGACGAGCTGCTTTTGAATAAACCTTTTGTGCAGGATCCTCTGTAATATCAGGTTCTTGTAAATGTTTAAAATAACAACCAATAGTACATCTTACTTTATTTTCATCAATAATATTCCAACTATCTCCAAGTTTTTCTTTTTTGTCTGAACGAACACCCATAATAATTACACGCCAACGAGTTTGTGGTATACCATATTCTTCACACTTGATGAGTTGATATTTAACCTCATATCCAACTTTGGAAAAGTCGTCTATAATTTTTTTAATTGGTTCTCCAGGCATAGTTAATAGTCCATTTACATTTTCAGCAACAAATACAAGAGGTTTTACTCTTTTAACAAGTTCCACATACGATTGGTATAGAGTTCCACGATTTGAATCAAACCCTTTTCTCTTGCCTGCGTGGCTAAAATCTTGACAAGGAAATCCGCCTGTAATAACTTCTGCCGCAGGAAAGTTGAAATTTTCTTTCAGTAAATTCCGTATATCATTAAGATGAAAGTTGTGATTCCATTTGTTTAATTCGGCAATTTTTTTTGCTTCAGGCAGAATATCATTTTGAAAGACAATATCAAACGGAAGTCTTTTCAAATCCACAAAGTCTGGTATTGATGAATTTGATTCTATATAGGTTTGTTCTTTTACACTATTTTTATGAACTGTAACTTTCTCGGCAAATCCAACATCCATTCCCCCCATACCTGAGAATAATGATATAACCTTGTATTTTGGCATAATATTCTGAATAATATGGGTGTCATTATTCATTATAATAGGGAGGGTAGTTAAAAGGAGTTGAATAATCTCATTCTTCCTCTTTCCGCTGTATCCTTTGATACTCTTCTCCTTACAAATCACAATCAGTTCCTCACGAGTTTTCTTTGAATAGTCCATAATGATTGACTCCATTTGTGGTGATGTTGTGGTGTCAATTTTTATCAATCCATCAATCGTTTTTGACAACACTTCCTTCACCTTTTGTTCTACAAGTGCTTCAATAGTATCGTCTTTCTTACATGGACGCTTACGATTCTGATGGTCTTCCATATGACCCTTTTGTGTAAAGGTTTTCTGGCAGGTTTGACAACTATACTTCACCATTTTATTTTATACTATATACGCACAAAATCTTTAAACTTTTTCACGAACTTTAACGAAATCGTTATATCTGGAGGAATCAATTTTTATAAAGTTTGGGAGGTGTTAAAGGATATGCGATGTTTAATTTTTTCCTTTCATATGATGTAAATAAATATTCACTTTCTAGAATATTTTCTAAATTTTCTAAAATGGTAGTATCCTTTAACCGACCAGGATTTAAAAAATCCTTAGGTCTTGGTTATGCGGATAGCGTACAAAACCTACGGTTTTGCACTGTAAAAAGTGCTATTCATGCACTTTTTAAAGACATATGCGTGGTATTACCACGCATATCAGTATTGCATCCCTCAACTCCTAGGTGTTATAACACCTTTAGTCGTTTAAGGGATATCCTAGATATAAAATTTGTTCCATTTTTAACTTTATAAGCTAACTAATATCTCTAAGAATATATTTGTTTTTATTTTCTTTTTCTTTTATTACCATAGAAACTATATTTTAATATTTACTTAAATAGCTTCTAGAATAGAATAGCGTCTAGAATGTCTTCATGGTTTAAATCTAAATTTACCACTATTCGGGAATGGTATACATCCCAAGATACCCAGCAGACAATAACAGTAATTACTAGTTTTGCTAGTGATGCTTTCAAAGTAGTAATGGCGTCTCTTCTTTGTGTATTTGTTCCTCAAGCTTGTTCAACTGAAGAAACTAATCAAAGTATTTTCAATTCTGCATTTAGTGATTCTAGCATAGCACATTATTCCAACAATATAAATGGAACACAAATAACTACTCATGTATGTACGTTTAATGAAAACTTTTCCAACTTAATAGATTATAATGCTTTTGTTTTAGCATTTAATTTTCTAACGCTAGGATACTTTAGCTATCTATATGTAATAGAATTACGTCGAGAGAATTGGATGATAAACCATCTAGATTATGACAAAGAAAAACCAGATGATAATATTCTAACATTAAAAATATCACATCCCAAAATTATTGACCAATTGAAAATATATAACGGAAGGTATAAACAGACCTACAAATATTTACATATAATCTATATAGGTAATTTTATTTTTAGTGCTGTATTAGTATTATACTATTATTATCTAGATTATAGAACTATTACAACACTTATAACAAATACTATTCTAGTTTCGAATAAAATAAGAATTGGACGACAAATTGCAATACAAAGTGCAGATAAAGACTTCGCCTATAGTTTTTATAATAATAAAAATATTTCATTTAATATTATTGATCCACGTCTAGATAAATCAATTGATGAAGAAATAAGTATTGGTGGTGGAATGGGTAGTAATGTTAATGTAGTTGAAACAGATATTGATGGTGAATATGATTCTAGAATGGGTAATACACAAAGGCACAAAGAAAATATTCAAAAACAAATAATTAATATTAAAAAATATATTTCTCTATTTTAGAGAAAATATACTTCCAACAAAATTGCATCTAAATGAAAGTTATTAAAAAAGCAAAAAGTAAAAAACTTTCAAATAGTCATAAGAAAACTAAATCAAAACAACTAGGTGGTGGCAGTAAACATAAGAATACTAGAGTTGCACGTTTACGTTTAAGTCAAAGAGGCGGGGCATCAGCACCACCACGCAGAAATAATAAAGAAAAACTTGTTGAGGAAAATGGATCAGTTGAATCAGATGAAGAATATGTAGAACGCCAATTAGAAGGTAAATCAAAAGTAGAAGTATTACGTGTAGATTTATTAATATACAATTTAAACATTATTCTTACAAATCCAGCGACCCCACAATTACAAATTGCTGAAAGTAAAACTATAGGTAGTATGTTGGGAGGCTTATTTGATGAACGCTTAATAACCGCTATGACTGAAATTGGATATGTTAAAGTCTTAAAAATTGCTGAAACGATATTAAGTAGTAAAGGTAGAAATATTGAAAGAGATATATCATGGCCCATTCTTAAAAATTTACAATCACGACTAGCAGAAAATGAAGCTTTACCACCACCACCACCAATACTATCACCTAAGCGAACTGTTACTGGTGCATCTGCATCTGGTGCATTTGCATCTGCCAGTACGGGCACCAGAGGACACAGTAAAAGATTAAACGCACGCAGAGGATCACACACTACAAAAGGTCTACATGCTTATTTAGAAAGTCTAGGTGCTGCTCCTGTTAGTAATAGTAGCGATGAAGAATCCACTTCTCCAACAAAATCATTCACTCATTACTGGTATAATACATGGCCTGATCATGGTGTGCCGGCAGATATAGAACAATTTAAAAATTTTATTAAAATGTTAAAGGATCAAATAGAAAGTGACCTTACTGGAGGGAAAACAATTATACATTGTAGTGCAGGTGTTGGTCGTACTGGAACTGTGTTTGTATGTTTATATTTACTAGTGGCTGTAACGGGTGGAATATGGCATGTTAAAAATGAACAAGTAATTATAGATGCAATTAAATACGCAAGACGATTTAGAATGTTGCAGGTTCAAACAGAAGACCAATATAAGTTTATATGTAACTGTTTTGGTATAGAAGTACCAATTAAAACACCTTTATATAACCAAATACCAAAACAACTATTTCCTCTAGTAATATATAGTATCACCAAAGATAGATATAAGAATATTTTACCATATGTAAATAATCACATAACACTTACCAATGGAACATACATTAATGCTTCACCTGCAAACATAGGACAATATCAGTTTATTCTAACACAATGTCCTATAAGAGACACTATAAGAGACACTATACCAGATTTTCATGATATGATTTTGGAACAAAATGTATCTCGTATTGTTATGTTAACAGGCTTAGTTGAAAAAGGTCATCCAAAATGTGATGATTATTTAGATTTAGGTTCAGGTTCAGACCTTGATATTCCATTTATTTTAAATGATTATAAATTTACAAAATTACGTACACGACAATTCGATGGTTACCAAGAACGCAATTATCAGATGACATTATTAGATTCTAGCCGTGCATAATTACAACAATATCTTTTTATCCGTTTATCAATTTTTTTACACCATAACCATACAACCAATCATACATAATTATTTTTTATCTTTTTTTGCTTTCTTTGCATATAATCCAAATTTCATTTTACCATCCCGTACAATGACTTCCCCAACAGGTTTTGGCATACGAACCCGCCCCAATGGGTTTTCGTCATAGATAAACATTTTACCCTGGGCATTCATTGCAACTTCATAATAATATTTTTTACCTGTGCTAGGATGTTCCCATACTTTATATCGTATCACTACTATTTTATCTTGTCCTACTATACCAGCTGTATCACTTAATAATGGTGTTGATATATAATCATCCCGATTTTTACTATTATAATCCATACACACGAGATTCTTATTTTCCGGTTGTAATTTATTATCCCGATAATTCAAAGCACAATCAAATGCACTTTCTTTCATCAATTTCTGAAATTCATTAATAATTGCACGTTTTTTTTCTGCTGTTAGGAATAAATATTCATCGCTAGATACAACTTTATTCGCTTTATCAGATAATGCCGGGTTAGGATATCTATAAACATCATTGCGAACATCAATATATGTTATTTTTCGTACTAAATGTGGTGTTAATGTGGCCATATAAATCCAAGCTTCTACAGTTCGATCTTTTTCTGGCAATGATAAATGTGATTTATTGCGAACACCTCGTCCGATGATTTGGTCAATTGCTACGTGTTGCCAAGTTGTTTCCATCAAGTGAATATTGCGAATTTCTTTTAAATCCAGGCCTTCGGCACCAGATCCACTAATCATAATCATTTTAACTACTTCACCATAATTATTATTTGGATGAATTGCTTTAATTTGGCGTTTCAGTTTTTCACAATCAGCACCTAGTGTATCCCATTCTGTATTAAGTATTTTACGATAAATATCTTTTTCTTCGTTTGTTTCATCGCCACTATAAAAAACAAATTTCCATTTATCCACTTCATCTTCTCGTTCTTCTAGTTCCCATAGCTTATTAACTTTTCTAATACGGAATGGTGCCCATTTACCCGTTTGTAAAAGTGCATAGGAAAAAGTTTTTAATCCAATTAAATTAATAAAATAACTATATACTAGAATTTTTCCTATTAATGCGTGTTTGTTAATATTGAGAATCATAGTTAGATATTTGGGTGAGTATTTGGCAAGGGATCCGTTTGCTATATCTAGATATTCATCCTTGCGTTTTTCCAATACTTTTAGATATTTATCCTTCATTAATTTTTCCAATTTCTTTTTTTCTAATTGTTCCAATTCTTCAGGATCTTCCATTCCCATACTTAATCTAGCACCAGCCTTTTCAATATGTTCTATACGTTCTTCATCCGTTTTTGTATCATAAGGACTACCGATTTCTTCTGGAAACACTAAAGTACATGCAAACCGGGTTTTTATACGATATGATGATTGGGCCATATCATCATCTTCCCTTCTATTACGTTTTGCTGCATTTCGTTCTTCTTGTAATTCTTGATGTCGATAGCGTTCATAGGTTCCAAATTGGTATTCACTCATTGGAAATTGAACTTTATTTATACCTAGAAGACGGGGATAATTTGCGGGGTCTTTATATTCATAATAGGAAGTTAAACCCGCAATGCGTTGTTTTATAATATCGATTTTTTTTAATTTATTGAGTTCACGATTATAAAAATTTTGTTCGAATAATTCTTCTTCATTAGGAAATAGGGTTTGTGGGGGTAGCCATTCGATATTCGTTTTATATCCCATATTTTGAATAACTTCTCTAATCTGTTCTAAAAAGTCATCTTGCGTTATAACTTCTTCAGGCTTATAAACTAAACCTTTATTATTGGGTTCTGTTATAAAACCATCTGGATTTTTAGTGATTTGAATTGTTTTTTTAGCTTTATTTATAATAATTTGGTCAATATGTTTATTTTTTTTAAGATTGTATTTGATTTTATCGTAATCAATGCTAGAATCAAAAGTGGCTCGAAATACTATTTGTAAGATATGAATATAACCTCGTAGGATGTTATATATTTTTGTAATTTCAAAGATTTGATTTACAATAGGTGTAGCGGATAAGAAGATAATGCGAACATCTCGGGCATTCATAAACATATTATAAAAATTGGCACCACCAACTGAGGATGAATTCATTATATTACCTAGATTTTGACATTCATCCCATATTAGGACTTTTCCATGAACGCTTTCGGGGTTAAATGAATTCCATAAACGGGTGTTATTTGCAGTGACAAATTCAAAGCGGGAATCAATAGTTGCTGAGATTTGTTCATCTAGCATTGCACGTTCCGATACATCTAAATCTGTAAAATTGGATTGCTTACGTGTAAAATCAATTAGAAAAACACCATTATTTTTTTTAATAATACTATGTGGTATGCCTAGTTCATTTGCTAGTTCTAGCAGTTCATCATTTACACCTGATTTAAATACCCACCAATTAGCGTTTTTAAAATAATCGCCACCACAATCTTTAATACCTTTAATCCAATTACCATGTAATGATTTATCACTGAATATAACAATTTTTTTTTTGGTTTTTAGTGCTTCACCTATAGTAATACCGGTGCATGTTTTACCAGATCCAAGGCCTAAGAAAAGTAATAGCCCACGAACAGGACTCTCTGGTTGTAGGTAATCACGTAAAAGACGTTGTATATTAGTAAGTTCAAAATGTTCAGGAATACGTCGTGCATAGGGGTGAATATGTTTTTTATTGCCGAGTTCGTAGGATTTGAATGTATCTAGAACCCAGTTATAATATGTTTTTCGAGTGGGTAATTCCCAGTATTTAGGTATTATCATATCTATATTAGTTTTAGGTGGTTTATATCTAGATAAATCATCACGTGAATTACGTGAATTACGTGTTATGGATAGTTTCTTTGTAATAATATATTTTTTTGATGATTTACTAGTTTGTTTAGAATTTGTTGATTTTTTTGTGGTTATAGGCATTTTATAATAACTACAGTTATTTTTTATTTATAAACTAGAATATATTTATCTAGAATATATTTATATAAAATAACTTATTTTTCATATTCTAGAATAAAATATGTATAATTTAATAGAATTACTAATATAGATAGCAAAAATCTGTTAGAATGAGTTCTAGAACAAGGGGTGATATAGATGATATAGATGATATAGATGATATAGATGTAATTGAAATAGAAAGACCAAAAACAAAAAAACATAGTAGAAAACGTTTTTATAGCAGTTTAAAAACTGCATATCATAAAGACCGGGAATTAGTAAGTGATGATAAAATTATTGAAATTATTAATGATTTAGCAAGTAATGCAAAAAAAGGCAAGACATTTAATTTGAAAGATATATTTGAATTATACAATTATGATAAAACACGAGATACTAATTGTATTTGTAATCTTCCAGAAGATAATGAAAATAATGAAGATAATGAAAATACTAATAATACTAGTTGTAATTGTAGTAAAATGCAAATGACAACACATAAGAATATTTATAAATTACAATGTCGTAATGATGCTAGGTCTAGTTCTAGAGCTAGTTCTAGAGCTAGATCAATGACTCTTAAAATGTCTAAAACAAGTAATTATATGAAAATTGCAGATATTACATCCCACTATAAACTTATTGAATTTGATAAATTTACACATACATCAATAATTCAATATTATATATCTAGAATGCTACCATATAATACATTGAATTTATGGAATTTTGGTATGTGTAATAAGAATAAGAATAAGAAAAAGAATAAGAAAAAGACTTTTAAAAATAAAATGGGTTATAATTTATTTGCAGAAAATACGATACCGCATCTAGATAATGAATTTATACCTTGTAGGAACTTTATAAAGAATTTATTAAATGGTGAATATGATGATAAATTAATAATGAAATATGATTCTAGAGTATCTAGAGTATCTAGAGTATCTAAAATAGATGATTCTAGATATATTTTATTAACAAATTGTCTTTTACAAGTAATATGCATTTTAGGACATTTACAAACTAGTAATTTAGAATATAATCAGGAATTATTAACACCTGAATGTTTTCATATTAAAATACTAGAAAATATTACATTTACTAAATTTAATTATTCAATAGCTGGTAAGCCAATTAATATTATTAATATGGGTTTTGCTGTATATCTAACAGAATTTACAAATGCAACTATTACATTACATAGTAAATTTGCACATTCAAACAGACAAAATAGGATTGGTTATCAGAAAATGTTTAAATATAGTAAAAATGTTAGTGAAGTTTTAGGACAAAGCGTTATGGGTATAGAGTTATATATTTTTTTTATAAGTCTGCTAGATAGTGAATATATGAAAACTTATTTTTTAGCACATAAATTACATAGAACAGTAATGAGTTTCATGCCAGATGAATTTATGAATATCTATTTACAAATGAAATTTAAATCATTATCTGTAGACACATGTTATTATAAAATGATTACTATTTTTAAAAAAATTAAAAAAATTAAAAAAGAATTAAATCATATTCATTTACCTATTCTAGATGTATTTACATTTGGATATCTACAATCTTTAAAACTTACTAATTTATATCTAGTAGAACCTAAATAATGGATTTTATAATTGTAAATTATCTAAAAAGGCACAACAGCATCATTATATTCATTTAATGTGCTAATAGTATGTGAAGGAACAATAGAATCAGAAACTAGAAATGCTTCTGTAGTTTGCGTATTAAAAATGGGTAGCAAATTAATCCTCCGATGAATACCTAAACCATAAGTATTACGAGTTGGACGTACAGGTGCAAATGGAACAATACAAACTGAATTCTGTTTTGGTGGTGTTTGCATTTTAAATATCTATATGTACATATTTACTTAAGTTAATTTTTTTCATTTTTTATTTAGGAAATACAATTTTAACCATAAATACTTAATAGTATTTAATTTAATTATATAATTTAGTATTAGAGGAATATATAATTTAAATAAAATTAAGTGCTATGAATGATCATATAAAAGGTAAATTACAGGAATTATTTGGATTACCACATAAATTAATTCCTAAAGCGAAATATTTATATAAAACACTAGAAACACGGTTAAATGAAAGTAAAGTAGTCAAAACCACAAAACAGTTTGGAAAAAAGAGTGTAATGATGAATCCGCATGAGGAGATACATAAAATTGTAATTGATTTATTTGGAAGTGAATATTATCCAATAATATCAAAAAATATTCGTATTGATGAATTTAATACTACTATTATAATGGGTGGTGTATCATATAATATGAATATACCGAATAAAATGGGATTTTTAAAATTAGATACGGATGATTTTGATTTGAAAATATATACTACCAGTATCAATTACACTAATAAGGATATTAATAAATTAGAAAAAGAAATACCAAAGCAAACCCAAGAACAGAGGAAAAAGATGAAAGAAAATATGGAAGCTGTAAATAAAGTTTTATCAGTATTTAAATT
>Ga0315903_10002921_pt1 | contig 24367 bp, 26 predicted proteins | sample LakEriMetagenome_7_FD_203524 | JGI IMG/M metagenome (GOLD analysis project Ga0315903, IMG submission 203524) | Freshwater fungal communities from buoy surface, Lake Erie, Ohio, United States - Buoy 2 MA119 | ecosystem: Environmental > Aquatic > Freshwater > Lake | place: USA: Lake Erie, Ohio... | reverse complement strand
CACCGGCGGCGCGCTGGTGCCGGAAGAGTTTGCTGCCCGCGTGATTCGTCTTGTCGAAAACTATGGCACCTTCGCCGCGTCGAGCGTCGAGAAGGTGACGATGACCCGCGACACGATGATCGTGCCGAAGCGTGTCACCGGAACCACGGCTTACTTCGTCGGTGAAGGCACTGCCGTCACCGAGAGCGAGCCGACCTACTCGAACGTCCAGTTGATCGCCAAGAAACTGGCGGTTGGCACCCGGATGTCGAGCGAGGTTGTCGAAGATGCTCTGATCTCTCTGGCCGACGCCGTCGCGACCGAGTTCGCGACCTCGCTGGCCTACAAGATCGACCTCTGCGGCTGGGTTGGCGACGGCACCTCGGCCTACGGTGGCATTCAGGGTGCGGTCAACCGTGTCAACGACGGCACCCACACGGCGAGCATCGTGACCTCCGGCTCGACCCGCACTGGGTTCGAGACGCTGACCGTGACGGACTTCGTCAACATGATCGGCAAGATGCCGCTGTACGCTCGCTCGGGCGCTCAGTGGTACATCTCGCCGGCCGGTTTCGCCTCCTCGATGGCTCGCCTCCGCTACGCGGCCGGCGGGAACACCGTCGAGACGGTGGGCGGCGGTGTCAACGAGACGTTCCTCGGCTTCCCGGTGAACCTCGTCCACGTCATGGACTCGACCCTCGGTGCAGACGCCGGCAAGGTCAAGGTTCTCTTCGCGAACCTCGGCCTGTCCTCGATCTACGCCCGTCGCCGGGACTTCTCGGTGCGGATGTACGACCAAGTCTACGCCACGACCGATCAGTTGCTCCTCCAGGGCACGATGCGGTTCGACGTCGTCCACCACTCGCTGGGTGACAACACCACGGCGGGCCCGGTGATCGCTCTCAAGACCGCCGCGTCGTGAACCTGACATAGAAAACAAGGAGTACCCAGAACCATGATTGCATCCCAGATGAGCAAGGTTGTCGCTGCGGTTCCGACTGCGGCCACGACCAACACCACGACCCTCGTGATTGACACGCTGTCGTGGGACTATGCCTCGGTCGCTGTTCTTCGTGCCTCGAACGCCGCGACGACGTTTGCCTCGACCCTCAAGGTCGAAGAGTCGGACGACAACTCGGCCTACTCGAACGTCAGCGGTTTCGTCGGCGGAACGGATTTCACGATCCCGACCGTGACGGACACCGCCAGCGTCGCCGTCGTGAAGTTGGACATCGACACCAAGGTGCGGAAGCGCTACCTGAAGGTGTCGGCTTGCCCCTCGACCTCCTCGGCGATTGCCGTGGCGATCTCGGGCCGGCTGTCCCGTGGCGATAGCGCCCCGACGACTGCCGCAGAGGCTGGTTGCATCGGCTGGGTCAAGGGCTGATCCCGATTCAAGCGGGACGGCCAATGACCGGCCGGTGAAGGCGCAAGGACGCGCGCCCGCTCCCGTCAAAAGGAGCGAACCGATGAAGTTGCGTGTGGGAAACGTCGAGGCAGACGCACGAGTCGCGGCGGTCATGTCGACCCCGCGACTCGCGTTTACCGACAACCTCCTCTGCGTCTCGGCAGCCCTCGCACCACACGGCCTCTCGCCGATCAAGGTGACTGGGGCTTACTGGTCGCAATCTCTCGCCAAAGGGATGTCGAGCGTCATCGACACGCACGACTTCATCCTGACGGTCGATTACGACACCGTCTTCAACGCGAAGACTGTCGAGGCTCTCCTCGCCCTCATGCTTCACAGCGGGGTTGACGCCATCGCTCCGCTTCAGATGAAGCGAGAGACGGACTCGGTCATGTTCTCCATGCCCGGAGTCTCCCCCGACGACAAGTGTCAGGTCGACGGTTCGTGGTTCGAGAAGCCGGTTCAGTTGGTCGGCACGGCTCACTTCGGCCTGACGTTCCTGCGGACATCTGCCCTCAAGCGGATGCCGAAGCCCTGGTTCGAGTCGACGCCGAACAAGGACGGCGAGTTCACGGGCGGGCACATCGACGAAGATGTGTCGTTCTGGAACAAGTGGCGGGCGGCCGGCAACACGCTCGGCATGGCAACGGGGATCAGTGTGGGTCACTGCGAGTTGATGGTGACGTGGCCGAGTCTGGGGGCTCCAGACAACAAGATTCAACAGCACTCGACGGAGTATTGGAACAGCGGACAGAAGGCACCAAAGGAAGCCTGGGGGGCCATTCAGTGAGAATCCGCATCGTCCGAGGTTTCGACGCCTACGAGCCTGGGCAAGTCTTCGAGGATTGGCCGGGCGGCATGTGCGAAATCCTCATCGCCCGCGGCCTGATCGAGGAAGTCAAGGACAAGGTCGTCGAGCGGAGCATCGACGAGCCGGAGGTGGAGACGGCAGAAGCCTCGCCGAGAGCAGTCAAGAAGCCACGAAAGTAGCAAGGGAATGCAATGGACACGATTGTCTTCGGCACGCCGCACCCGCCGAACTCGACGCTGACCCCATACCGGAGCCTCGTTCGCGTGACGAGCCCGGCCGTCGAGCCCGTCACGCTCTCGATGGCGAAGACGCAGTGTCGAATCGACACGAACGCCGAGGATGAGTACATCCAAAATCTGATCGCCGTGGCGAGGCAGTATGTCGAGGACGTGCTCGACATCACGCTCTGCACGACCGTCTGGGAAACTCGCTACGACCTGTTTCCAATCTGGGCGATCGTCCTGCCGCGAGCCCCGATGGCCGCCGGGAACGTCACCGTGACCTACCGGAATGGCGACGGGACGACGGCTACCCTCACAAGCGCCGCCGGCGACTTCCAAGTCGACACCAAGTCGATTCCAGGCCGCATCTTCCCGCTCTGGGCGAGGTCGTGGCCCCCGACCCGAGGCGACGAGAATAGCGTCGTCGTGCAGTTCACGGCCGGCTACGGTGCGGACGGCACGAATGTGCCCCCGGCCGCCAAGCACCTCATTCTCATGCTCGTGGCCCACCTCTTTGAATCGAGGCAACCGGCCGTCGTCGGCGGCGTCACCTCGGTGCCGTACACGTTCGACACGCTTCTGGCCGCCAGCGGCCTGGGGATCAACTACCGATGACCATCCGCGCCCGAATCGACACCGACGTCATCTACCACAACTCGACCGACACGACGTTCACCATCGGGTCGCTGTCCGAGCACTCGATGGCGACGGCGACATCGGCCTTGACCATCGCTGGCACGGCCACGACGGCTACCACGCAGATCGTCGGCTCCGGTGCCCTGTCCACCTTGGCCGTCAAGAACACCGGCACCACCGTGCTGCGGCTGGCTGGCGCGATCGACGTGCCGGCCGGGCGAGTGGCCGTCATCCCGACGACCGCCACGATCACCGTCTCGACGCCCAGCGGCTCCTGCCCCTACACCGCACTCTGGATTGGCTGACCATGAAGATCGGCCTCATGCGCGAGCGGGTGACGATCCAGGCTCCAGTGGATCAACAGAACCCGTTCGGAGAGGCGACGGTCGAGTGGCAGGACGTTGGCGAGGTCTGGGCGAGCGTGGCTGGCGTCAGCACCAGGGACTATTTCTCGGCGCAGCAGTCCGGCGTGCTCGTGACGCATCGCATCTTCATCAGGGCGTATCCAGGGCTGACGCACCAGCACAGGCTCGTGTGGCGAGGCCGGCACCTTGAGATCACCAGCATCCTCGAACGCGAGATGCGGACGGTCTACGAACTCTTGGCGAGGGAAGACCCATGATCACCCAAGGACAGGGTTCACCTCGTGACTTCGGCGGCCAGTCCGGCAAGCAACTGGCCGAGGGGTTCATCAGCATTCAGACGGCCGGCGCTCGCGAGGTGGCCGAGCAACTGCGGGCACTCGCTAACAAGGTCGGCGAAGACGCCGACAAACTCCTAGGCGATTCCTGTCGAAAGGCGGCCGGAGTTATTCAGGCGAGGTACAAGTCACGGGTCGGCGACGTCACAGGGAACCTCAAGAAGTCCGTCAGGATCAAGACTAAGTCCTACCCGCAGGACGGTGCCGTCATCGCCATCGTCGGCCCTCTACAGACAGGCCGAGGTGCCAGCCAAGAAGGAGCGGAGTCGGGCAATCACGCATGGCTTGTCGAATGGGGTAGTGGTCGTCGCAAGCCCGGCACGAACGGCCGCCGGACGTACCTGAACGTCCACCAAATGATCAACGGCAAGATGCGGCGAGCCGGATCGTTCAACAATGATCAGTTCGCCAATATGTCGAAGGGCCACTACTACCTTATGGGCTCGATCAATGAGCCGACGAGGCAGGCTCGCATGGGCAAGGGCTACCCGCACGACTTCGGCGTGACGAACGGGAAAATGCACCCGGTCACCCTCCACCCCGGCGAAACCTACGGGGCCATGCCGCCAAAGCACGCCATGGAGCAGGCCATTTCAGAGTCCGGCCCCGAGGCCCTGAACGTGCTCATCAACGGCATTCAGAGCAAAATCAACGGGATACTGGGCCAATGATCATCTCCCCAGAAAAACACGTTTGGCTGCGGCTGGTGACCACGCCGGAAGTGGCAAGGACGGCAGGCTTTCAGGTTTACGCCGTCGCCGTGCCGAAGGCGGCCACGATGCCGTTCTGCGTCTATCGTCGGGCCAACATCACCCGCGAGTCGACGCTGGCGGGTCCGATCTTCCTGCCGCTGGTCAACCTTCAGATCGCGACTTGGGGGAAGAACTACGACGAGGCTCGCGAGTTGGCAGACGAGGTCCGGCTCGCGCTGGACGGCCGAATCGGCACCCTCGCCGGTTGTACAATACATGATATGAGGCTTGTCTCCGAAACGGATGACTACCTCGATCCGTCGGCCGTGGGAGCGCAACTTCCGCCGGCCTACGAAGTGCGGCAGTTATACCAGATTCGATGGAGTGAATCCGAGGGGTAACAATGGCTTACACCGTATCACAAGGCGTCTCCTGCTCCCTCGGCGGCTCGGCCGTCGCGAACGTGACTCAGGTCGCTGTTAACGAGACGTGCCCGACCGTTGAGACGTCGGACATGAGCATTACGAACAACGGCTACAAGACGTACATCAGGGGTCTGCCGGACGCTGCCGACATCACGATCAACCACATCGGCTCCACGCTGGCGATTGGAAATCAGGCCGGAGGGTTCTCCTGCGGCAACATCTCGTTCTCCGGGGCCACGGTGATGTCAAGCGAGGTTTCGTACCGCGTCGGCGAGATCGTTGCATACACCACGACCGTGCGGGCGTCGAACTAACCTCTACCCTACACGCCACTACAAGGAGTCGTTCCAGTGCCAGCCGCTCTTTCTTCGACCGGGATCACGTTCTCTGGCAGCACCTACGCCTGCGCCAGCGTCACCGTCCGCGACTCTGCCGAGCAGTTGGACGTCACGACTCTCACCGACACCCAGAAGCAGTACCAGAACTCGCCGCTGAAGAACGGCTCGGAAGCGACGCTGGAGTTCATGGGGTACGGACCTCGGGCAGGAGCAACTGGAGCGTTCTCGGCTCCGGGCGTCTCCGGCCTCGGAGCGACCGTGACATCGTCGAGCGTGACGTTCGCCGTCAACAACATCATCCGGTCGCAGGCGACTGTTCAGTTTTCTCGGTAACCGGCTAACTGGCTAACAGATGGCACAGATAGCGCAGGGGGCGCGTTTCTCGTTCCCTGGAGTCTCTGGAGTGCCGACTCGCGTAACCGTCGAGTCGCAGACTCCAGAGATCGTCAACATGACAAGGCCGTCGGACGCTGCGAACAAATGCGTCCTCGTCCCGTCCGGCGTCAAGACCGGAGGGTCGGTAACGGTCGAGTTCAACTCATACGGCGAGACGACAGCGAGCGTGGGGACGGTCGGTCAACTCCATTTCATTGCCCCAGGGCTGACTGTCTCCCGGCAAGTCATCCTTGAGTCTGTGTCGGTGTCAGCACAGACCGGCGACGTCGTCAAGGGAACGGCGAAGTTTTTATTTACTGACTACTACAAATAGGTGTTTCATGGCTCTCAATAAGGCTGCGATTCTCGCCGCCGGTGACTACAAGTTGGAGAAGATTCACGTTCCCGAGTGGGGCGGCGACGTCTACGCAAAGACGATCAGCGGCATCGAGCGAGATCGCTTCGAGGAGGGGTATTCGGAGCAGAAGATGAAGAACTTCCGCGGCCGGTTCCTCGTCCTCTGCCTCTGCGACGAGAAGGGGGAGCGTTTGTTCACCGACGCCGAGGTCGATGAGATCAGCAAGAAGTCGAGCGTCGTCCTGAATCGCCTTTTCGAGAAGGCGTGGTCGCTGAATGCGTTCACGAATGAGGCGATCGACGAACTGGGAAACGATTCGACCGTCGCCCCGAGCGGCGGTTCTACTTCCGTCTAGCGCTGGCACTCGGGAAGACGGTCAAGCAACTCCTACAAGAGATCGACAGCGAGGAGTTGAGCGAGTGGTTTGCCTACGACCAGCGATGGCCGTTGCCTGATCACTGGCAGCAAACAGCAAGGTTGTGCCGGATCGTGATGGCATCGTCCGGCAACTACAAGAAGCACGACATTCCAGATGAGTCTGCTTTCATCCCTACTGCCAGACGTCCCGTGCAGGGCGAGCAGGAGATGATCGCGGAGTTCAAGAAGTTGCAGGGGCTCTGACGTGGGCAACGGCTACCTCGGCAAAATCTCCGCGATCGTCTCGGCCAACACCGGCGACTTCAAGCCGAAGTTGGATGCGGCGGCGAAGGACGTAACGTCTTTCGCGAAGTCGATGCAATCGACCCTGGCGTCTGCCTCGTCAGCATCGTCTGCCTCACTCAGGGCCATCTACACCGAAGCGCAGAAGTTCGACCGCGCCCTGGCGGCGGCGACGAGCCGCAAGTTGTCCTTCAAGGGATTCGACGCGGCCGACCTCGGCGCTGCCGCCGACAGGATGCGGCAACTCTATTCCGCAACCAATCAAGTCTCAAAACCGCTCGCCGACGCCGCCAAGACTTTTGGCAAACTCTCCTACGAAGTCCAGGGCGAGTTCCTTCCGGCGCTGATTTCGGCCCAGAAGGCGACAGAGGCGCTGGCATCCACGATCAGCCGCACCGGGCAAGTCGGCGAGGAGCGATTTGGTCGGGTGCAACAGAAGGTTGCAGCGGTCATAGCGTCGATGTCTCGGATCAGGGAAGCGGACGCCCTCGCCGGCGGCCTCGCCACCGGGCGGGAACTCGCCTTTCAGCAACCCGGCTTGGTTGCCGAGATGCAGCGGTCGCGAGCGCTCCAGGCAAAAGCGCTGGCACTTAGCCCCGAAGTCCTCGCAGGATCGCAGATCACGGGTCTTGTGGGTCAGCAAAAGGCCGCCGCAGCCGAGACAGTTCGCCTGCATTCCGCACTTGAGAAAGTGAGGAACTCAAGAAACGGCGACGCAGTGGCCGCAGAGGCCGCGCTTAACAAACAACTTGCACTCTACTCGCAGATCAACGCTCAGATTGAGCAACAGATTGCAAACATTGAGCAGGCCGCCGCCGCTCGGGCGAGAGACGCCGAGATCGAGCAGAACACCGGCGCATCGTCGAGGCGAATGACGCCAGTCGCAGACCTCCTGCGGATGAGGGCAGAGGACGCGCGCAAGGCGAGGGACGCCGAAATCGAGAAGAACATCGGCGCATCGTCGAGGCGAATGACGCCAGTCGCAGACCTCCTACGGATGAGGGCAGAGGACGAGCGCAAGGCGAGGGATGCCGAGATCGAGAAGAACATCGGCGCATCGTCGAGGCGAATGACGCCAGTCGCAGACCTCCTGCGGATCAGGGCCGAGGACGAGGAGAGGCGTGCCCTCCAGGGGAATCCGACGGGAGTGTTCGGCCCCCAACTCACTGAAGACATGAAGAGGGCCAGGGCCGAGGCAAAGGCGCTGGACGAGACGATGTCGTCGCTGCGAGCCAAGTCAAACTTCATCATCTCTGGAGACGTTCAGAACGTAAAGCAGGCAGAGGCAGAGGTTTCAAGGCTGATTGATCTAGTCGTGCAACTAAAGACGGAGCAGAGAAAGCAGGCTGCTCCACTCATTGATAACGCTGTTGCCTCCCTTGCGACCGGCGATGTCGGAAAGATGCAGGCGAGCATTGCGAAACTTCGCGGCGGGCTCGTTGGAATGGGCGTGAGAGGGACCGGCGATATAGGCCGCGGCGGGTTCGACAAGTTTACGCTGGCCGCGCAACAGGCAGCGTTCGCTGTCGACGACTTCTTCTCAGTCACAGGAGATATGTCGCAGCGGATCAGGGCGGTCGGAAACAACATCACGCAGTTGGGCTTCGTTCTAGGCAATACAACCGGCCTCGTTCTAGCGCTCGCCGCCTCGCTTGGCGCGCAAGGCGTCGCGGCCTACCTGAAATATGCAAACGGCGGCCGGACGGCCGAGATGTCTGCCAAGTCTTTGAACGAGGCTCTCGCGAAGCAGAAGTCACTTGTCGACGAGTTGCGACAAGCCTTTGGCTCGCTCGCTTCGTCAATTGGCGAAAGCGTATTCTCTGGCGCGAAGGCAGGACTGTTCGAGTTCGCGGAGCAACTCAAGGCCGTTCGCAAGGAAGCCGAGAAGGCGAGAAATGAGTCAGCCTCCGCAACGGACCCGAGGATGCTTGGAATCGCGGATCGCGAAAAATCGATCAGCGAGCGGGTGGAGGGTGAGGCAAATCCCGGAAGGGCCGCTGGCCTTCGCGAGGGGCTTCGCGATCTTGATGCCGCGAAGATTCGCGTTCGGCGGCAAGTCGACGGAATGCAAACCCCGAGCAAGGACGAACTCCTAAATCTGCTCGGGCGTTCCGTCTCGGCCTTTGATGAACAGGTTGCACTGGAGGCCGGATCGCCATTCCGCAACAGGAGGGTGGTAACTCAGAGAACACTCCTAAACGACGCCATTCGAGAGTCGGCAAACGCGGCCGGCGGAAACTCTTTTGACGCCGTTCTTCAGCGACGCGAAACAGTGTCGTCTCAACTGAAGTCGATGTCGCTTGTGTCGCCTCGCGGCGACTATGGCTTGTCCACAAGATTTGATGTCTCGGGCCAACTCGAAGGGTTTAGGCAGCAAATCGAACTCTTGGACCGCGCGCTTGCCACCTTAAACGACGAGTCGTTTTTCAGGATTGCAGAAAGTGCAAAGAAAGCAAGTGACAAGTTAGATCAAAGTCAAGAGTCGCTGAACTCGCTTGCCGAAGGTGGTTTTGCCGGCGCTCGCGAGTTGCAGAACGAACTAAACGCGATCGGCGCGCGGCTGCGATCCGCGAGAGAGCAGTTGATTGACGCCACGAAGATCGAGGACGCCGGAAAACGCAAGGCCGCACAAGACGAAGCCGAGCGGGCCGTTGCCGCCATCGGAAAGGAGATCGAGGAGCGGTCGAAGTCGGCGGCGGCACTCGCTTCGGCGTCAAGAAGCATCGACGCTTTCGCCGGCGCTTTGGAGAGAGCAGGCGGAAAACTGATCTCCGACGTCATTGGCGAGGTAAACGCCGATGCCGCCAAGGCTAGGCGAGACGCGAACGCGGCAGAGGCTGCGGCCGGGGCTGGCGGCGGCCCAGTGGCTCGTGCCGAAGCAGACGCGATGCAGCGCCGGCGAGATCGGGTGCAGGAGAACGAGAGGATTGCTCAAGGCAGGGGCGAGGAACTCGCGAGGCAGCGAGAAGCGATCAAGGCCCGGTTCGAGGCCGACGCGAGAGGCGGCAGGCTGGACAAAGAATCACAAGACCTAATCAGGAGAAGAGACGAGGCTCAGTCGCAGATTGACAAGGCGAAGGCCGAGGGAGTGTCGCCGCCGGCGGACGCTGAACGAAGGGCGGCTGACGCACAGCGGGGACTCGACCGCATTTTTGACAAGTCGCCTGCCGCGGAGGCCGCTCGCAAGCAGGCCGATGAGTTTGATCGAGAGGTGACGGCGAAGAGACAGCGGGAGGAGTTGATAGCAAGGGGCCGCGAACTTGCGGTGACTCCGGCTCAAAAGGCCGGAGCCGAACTTGCCGGCAACCTCAGAGCACTCGGCGAGGCGTTTAAGGACAGCCCTGCCGCTGACAGGGGGATGTTCGAGGCCCGCACAAGACAACTTACCGACGATGCCATGCGGCAAACGGCTCCCGCTATTGCTCAACTTGCCGGGTCGGTGAAGGCATCAGTGGCGATGGGTCCGTCCCGAGCCGCCCTCCAGGCATCCGATGCGACGACGTCTCAAGGGGCCGCCGAACTCAACCGACTAATCCGCGGCGACGACTCGGCGAAGAGTCAAGACCTCGCTGAACTACAGAGGCAGTCGAGCCTTCTTCAGCAACTCATTCAAGCGGTCAACGCAAACGGCGGCTCGCCGCCGGTCCTAAACCTGTAAAGGAGCATCGTCAGTGGCAGACATCATTTACGGCGTCAACGTCAACGTGTCGAAGGACTTGCTATTGCACTCCGCATCGGCGAGCGGCATCACGGCCGACATGAGCGTCGCGGGCCTGCGAAGCAACACATACGTCTTGTCATCCACGCCGACGAGCATCAGCACCGCCGCAATGACTGCCGTGGGCCTGTCCTTCATGCGAAACCTGTCGTCTAGCGACTCTGCGACGTGCTCGATCGGGGTTGTTTCGGGCGGGTCGATGGTTCCGTTTGCAACTCTTCGCCCCGGAGAGGCAGCGATGCTCAGGCTCGCGGCAGGCGCTTCGTATCAGGCGACAGGCAGCCAAGACTGCCGCATGCGCGTCGACATCATTGAAGGGTGACCCCAATGCCACTTGTTTCTGAACTTGTTACCGGGTCGAGCACTTCGAGAACCTTTGACGAAGGCGGGATGGCGGACTCGAACACCAGAGTGTTTCGCGTTCTTTTGACAGAGCCGTCCGAGGGCTTCGACATTCAAGAGGTGTGCGGCGTCTCTATCGGAGACGCTCACCCCAGCAACCCTCCGTCCAGATGCTACGCATACGAGTCCAGGGCCGAAGGCGACAGCCGCCTGTCGGTTCTCTGCACGTTTAACTACAGGGCCATCCCATCGGCAGCCGCGTCTGGCGACGCAGGCGGTGTTGTGGCTGGCGGCGGAAGCGACCCTCTCTCCATATCCCCAAACATTCGACCCGCGAACTGGACGACGAGCGTCGCAACGTATGAGGTGCCTGTTTCTTCATGGAAGAAGGTCACCAAGGCCGCCAAGGGGTGGGTGGCTGGCGCTAGGTCGCCGGCCGTAAATCCAGCGAAGGATTTGTACGACGGCATTTCTCGCCTTTGTCCACTCGTCACGATAAGCGTCGAACAGTTTTACACATACCCAGCCCTGCGGTTCGAAAACGCCGCCGGCTGCATCAACAGCAAAGACCTTATCGTCGGCGGCGTGAAGATGCCCCCTGGGACCGTTCTGCTCAGAAGCATCAGTTCTCAGCCAGACGTCGTTCCATGGGGTCGCGACATCTACCGCGGATGGAAAGTATCTTTTGAGTTCCTGTATAAGCACAATCCAGTAGACATTTGGACAGGCACCGCATCGGAGTCAGTGAACATCGGCTGGGACGTCGCCATCCCGCAGTCTGGCTTCAACTGCAAGGCGTTCAACCCCGCCGCCGCCGGTGCCACGCAAGACCCGTGGGGGCAGCCGCTCAAGCACACGAACTACAAGGTCGCCGACCCGCTGGCGCTCTTCGAGAAAGTCAGCCCAGGCGACAAAGTGAGGGCGATGGTCAAAGTGTTCTCGTACACCGACGGCGGCGCGTCTCAGACACCGTCAGCCCAGCCGATCGCACTCAATGACGACGGCACGCCGCGGAAAGACACTGCGGACCCGCCCGTTCTCGTGTACCGCTATCGCGTGTACGAAGAGTACGACTTCACGACACTCGACATAAGGCTGAATCAATGAGGACGCCGCAGGGAGCGTTTCTAGTCGGACAAGGGCTCCGCGAAAAACTTCGCGGCATGGTGGCCGCCTACGATGACAGGCCGATCGGCGGCGGGGCGATGACGATCCCCGTTCGGCACGAGCGACTGAACCAGCCATCCAACTCAGCGTCCGTCATTGAAGCCTATTTCACTGGCGCGTGGATAAAAGGCGCGACAAAGCAAATCACGTTTCTTGGGAATACTGCGACTACGGCGACGGCCGTAAACCTCATCCGAACAATCCCGCTGGCCGTCGGTCAGACCGCTCGCTCATGCACCGTTGCGGCGAGGTCCGTAAGTTCGCCGGACTATGTCTTGCTAAACTCAGAGTGCTAGCAGATGTCATTCTGGGCCTTTTGCTGCAAGTTTCCGCAGGTCTATCGACCTTGGTTTAATGCGGAGCAGTACCCAAACGAGGAAGCAAGTTCCGCCGGCGGATATGGGTTCCCTCAGATCGAAGGCTGCGGAAGCCACGCGGTCGACAATCAAGGGAACTGGAAGTGCCTGTCGGACTTTGCAGGAGTTCAGACCGACGGAACGCTATGGTGCTGGATTAGGCACATCGCCGTCTTGCGTAACTTCCGAGAGACGGGAGAAGTGAAAGACGTGTATTCGCCCTTTCCCAAGCAGCGAGACAGGCCGTGGAAGATAAGCGACGACACGGACTGGGAGTGGGTGACATCAGACTCCACGAGGGGGTTCGCGATAAAGACCGACGGCACGCTGTGGGCCTTCGGCATAAATAATATGGGAAGCCTTGGGATTGGGCTGCACAAGACGTCGTACCAGTCGAGCAACGTGTACGGCGGGTATAGGGCAAAACTCTCCTGCGGAATCAAGGCTGTTCACCCCAACCCTGCGACGACGTCCACCCAGAAGCCTACCGTATCCATCTCGTCGACCGTGGTGGAAGACCTTGCGGGCGTTCAGCCGCCAACGCTAAACGCAAAGTGGACCGCCAGAGCCGTGAGCGTGGCGCTTACCTCGGGCGGGAGCGGCTATACGTCCGCTCCATCAGTGAGAATGATCGGTAGCGGCGCTGACCAGGGGCTATCGCTCAACGCCTCGTCGGTCGTAATGACGAACTCCTACATCCAGGGCATCAACGTCGACTCGGCCGGGACCGGATACACATACGCCTCACTGACAATACCAGTGATTTCGGCGTCGGCATACGCGACGGTCGAGGACGGGGAAATCGTTGGATGGACAATATCAAACCAGGGAGCCTCGTTCGGACTCTTCACCGAAGAGCAGATGAAGGTCATCGTCTTAGGGGACGGAGAAGGCGCGTCCGTCTCTTTGACGATCGGCAAGCGAAGCGTTTCATCCATTCAGTTTCCAGAGACGAAGATGTGGACTGAGTTGCCCACAATAGAGTTCTCCGGCGGCGGCGGCTCCGGCGCTTCGGCGACCGTGGGCAGTCTCCTCGGAACAGTCGACAGCGTCGAGGTTTTGTCTCCAGGCAGTGGATACACGCAGCGACAGCAGGTCTTCAGTTTCGATGGCGGCGTGCTCAAGGCGATGTTTACGGCCGACGGGCAAACCGTCGAGGGGGGGACGGTCGAACTCCTGCCGGGGAAGGTCGTGTCCATCGAGGCAGTGGACGCAACTGTTCCTCTGTCAAAATATTCCACTGGCAGAGTGTTCCCTTTCAGTTGTTACGCTACGCCTCACTACGGACTCCATCCAGAGAGGCAGTTGCTGGCGGCGACACTAAAGTCGCCAACCGCAGACGATGTTTCGCTGTCCATTGAGCAGACCAATAGTGGCAACCTGTTGTTGTCAAATGATGAAACAATGGACGGATACGCATATCCGCCGTTTTTGGTGGAGTCATTTGGCTGCGTTCCAAACACTGACGACTACGCGATAACATCAATCAGGTCATCCCAACCCACGCCGTGCGAACCGTATGGCGATATACGGCTTTGGAGCGCGCCGTCCATCAACTATCAGTGGCCTGTCTCTGACTCGATTGAGACGCTGGAGATCAGCGGGGAAGGAGGCAGCACCTCCGAGTACACAAACATTGACGGTCACCTTCTGCTCACGAGCCAGACATGGGGCGACCTGGGAACTTTCGCCGACAGCAGTCAGTTTCCTGCTTACGAAGACCTCGGCGAAGAAACGCTACCGCTCTACACGGGCGAGTTGTGGAGAAGAACAACAAACATAACCAACATACCGACGTTGTCTTTTGAACTAAACGAGTTTTGGAGGACGCCAACAATCAGCGAGGTTGTGACCATTCACTTTCAACCTCCAACGCACGGGGGGCAGCCGCCGTCGGCTCACGCCGACCCGGTCGGCGAGGATGACCTGATCGGCTACGGAACGCAGCCGGTCCTTGATTCTGATGGAAACGGCCTGTATCAGACTGAGCCACTGTTGCTTTGCACGTCGCAGATGTTTGACAAACCTGTTCAAGTCGGGTCAGACACATGGATGTCCGCTTCCATAAAGGGTGACCTGTCGCTTGGTGTCAATTCTGAAGGTAAACTATACTGGTGGGGCTCGCCGGCTGCCAACGGAAGCAACCTCCCGTGCGTTTCGCCGTCGCCGATTGGCAGGGGCGCGACGCTGCAAGTGAACTCCGAGGGAGACGAGGTTCCGAACCAAGGGCTTTACGGCGGGCTTAATTACTACTACACAGATGAAGCGGGGTTAAGTCGTGGCCGCATAAGTTTCTCAATTCCAGACCATGGAATTTACAATAACCCAGAGCACATTGCGTGGCCGATTGTTGACTACGATTCAAATGCCGCGTGGATCGGCTCTGTCCCGAAAAGCGAGGGTGGGGGGCATTACACGACATACTTCCCTCCCGACCCTGACGGAATGCACAAGCGCGGATGGGCGGCCGGAGGACTTGGATACATTGACACCCCGACCGTCTGGTCAGCGCAGATTGGCGGGAGCGTCGTAACCTTTACGCCGCGGCTTTTTGGGCCAGACGAATTCACCGAGGTTCGCGAGGACTGCGCCAGAGGCTCGAACGGGGCATGGTACGCCGCCCCTGGCGCGACGAGGATGTCTACCCCAGGCGTTCCGCACATCGTCGCGCCGGGACAGTTGTGGAACTACACGACAACGGCTGTCACGAAATACTATGAGTCGCCGCAAGATCAGCCTGCCACGACTACCGTCCGCGAATCCGCCGGAAAGGCGTACCGGGCAGCGCTGTACATTACAGCCGGAGGTTCCGGCTACACAGAAGCCAACGTCAGCGTGACTTCAACCCCCTTGCCTTCGCCATCGTCATCGCAAACGTATACGGTCACTGCGACTACGACGTGTCCAGATAACAGTGAGTTGCCAACGGAAGGGACTTACGTCACTGTTAGGGAGTACACGCAAGGCGAGAGCGACACCACCCTATCGTCGCCTCTTGATATATTTGCCGGAACTGTCAAGCAGGCGATAGTCGATCCAAGTTACGCGATATCGTACACGGGAAGCACGGCATACACGGCATCGGTGGTCGGCGACGGTGGTGACGCCGCCGTATTCGCCAAGGTCTTTGATTCCATGTACGAAAGCCATCTCGCCCAACTTACGCCGCCGGGGGTAAGTGGCTACTCGCAAAATAGCGGCATCGGCATAGTAGACGGCGAACTTGTTGCCTTCCCTTACGCGCCCACCTCGAACAGTCTCCTAATTCAAACAGAAGACTATAGCGCAGCCGGATACAGTCTCCCGAACACGCAAGGCGTCAATAAGTCGGAGGGGGCAACAGTCAGAAAGACTGACGGCAGCATTTGGAGAGTCAATAACGCAAGAGACGTAGAGTTCGCCTCTGCGTACAGAGTCTTCCCGTTTGAGTTGACGATCAGTAACACAGGGTCCGGCTACGGCGACACGGCAACGGCAGTAGTCGCCCAGCCCTCCGGCGTCGCCCAAGCCCGCGCCATCTTCAACGGAAAGATAGCGGCGATCGGAGCCGTTTCGGGCGGAAGCGGTTACACGTCGCCGCCTGCACTCACCATCACCGCGGCGCAAGGAACGGCAGGCACCGCGCAGGCGGTCATCGCAGGGCCTCTCGGGAGAGTGAACGTGACGTCGCAGGGCTCTGGCTACCGAGTGCCGCCAAAGGTCAAGTTCACCGGAGCGGGGATTCACGCCACGGCGACGTGCCATATAAATCAGGCAGGCGGCGTGCAGTCGGTGACCGTTACCGATGGAGGCCGCTACAGAAACGTAGCGCCGACCGTGTCATTCGAGCCGGTCGTAGAGGTCGAGACGCTGACACTGACTGATGGCGGTGAAGGGTACACCCAGACGCCGAAGGTGTTCATTGGCGGTGGTGGTGGTGTCGGCGCTACGGCTGAATGCACGATCCTGGCAGAGGTCGACTCGATCGCAGTGCTTTCTGGTGGTTCAGGCTACACGTCACCCCCCAGCGTTTCAATTATTGGTGGAGAAGGTTCTGGCGCTCTCGCAACTGCAACGATTCAGGGTGGGGTCGTTACGGCTGTATCCGTAACCAACTCAGGCAGCGGCTATAGGTCGCAGCCGAGTGTCGTGCTTTCTGGGGGCGGCGGAAGCGGGGCCGCGGCAGAGGCTCGAATCTCGGGCCATGTCGATAGCCTCACTCTGCTAACGAGGGGCGAGGGATTCGTCAACACGCCCGCGGTCGTTTTTCACGACGGTGGGGGAGACGGCGCGGCGGCGTCGGTCACAATCGGCAGTGTTGGCAGCGGCGCGGCGGCGACGGCGCTCATAAACGGGTCTGTCATTTTCTGCACGCACTCTGGTTCTGAGTGGCTCCAAGGTGAGCCGGTTGTCACCGTGTCGGAAAGCCCGTCAACGAACTACCTGATCAAAGACCTGAATGATGCACTTAGCAGGGGTGACATCACGCAGGAGCAGCGGGACGCAGGCGTGAAGAGTGTTTCCGCAAGGCTGAAGGCACGAATGATCGGCAACATCACTGAACTTGAGGTCTTGAACGGCGGCGGGGATTACGTTGAGTCGTGGGTTCTGTCTTCACTGCCGCCACTCGCAAACAAGAAGTATCCTGCGGTTGCCGAGGTTTCACGGGTGCTGGCTGACCCCTCGACATACTACGAATCGCTAGGCCAGCCAAGGTTGTTTTATCCAGTCGGCGAAGTGGATGAAAGCGGAGAGGTAACGTCTCTGGCAATGCCAAGTGGCCTCGCGGACGTAGAGTTTTGGGGTTTGCCGTGGGTTCGGATGGTGGATGGACTGTCGGCTGACCCTTACACTTGCCTAACGCTCGTCAGTTCAGCCGTCCGAAGTGCGGATACGATTTCGGCTGGTGTGAGTTGGGAGTCTCAAGGCAGCAGCGTCGGGCCTTCGTACAACGGCATTCGAGTCTTAGTGACCGAGACAGCCTCCGCACGGCATAGTCGCATACCAACGGCAATCAGCCTTTGCGGCGAACTGTCTCAGTTCAACTCAGCCGGCATTACGCTCACCCTGCAATACGATCCGCTGCCGTCGCTTGAAATACAGGACGAATGCGGCACTGGGGCCGTGGCCGCGGTAACGGCTAGTGGTGCGTGGCAGATTTCTATCTCTGATGGCGGCAGCGGGTACACATTCGCGGCGAGGCCGGTGCTTACAGGAGGAACGCCCATTGCTTGGGGGAGCCCCGCGGCCGCGACGGCGGCGGTCACCAACGGATCGGTGTCGTCTGTCAGCGTGACCGACTCTGGAAACGGCTACACGGAGCCCCCTACAGTTATGTTCGTCGGCGGGGGTGGAAGCGGCGCAGAGGCCGTCGCGATCATGGCGAACTACAGCGTCGCCGGGATACTGATCACTAGCGCCGGGCGTGGATACACGTCCGCGCCCGAGGTGGTGATCATCGACAAGGAGCGTCGGTTTCAGGACTCGACATTAGGGAAGTCGTGGCAATCTTATGTAAACAAAAACGCCAGCCCGAGTTTAATCAACTACAAGGTCGAATACTGTTTTGGCATCGAGCGACAGCAACTCACGCTACAGTCGCCGATTGGCCTGATCGGAGATTCGCACGGCGCGAAGTTTGTGCCGCTCTTCGATGACGATGGGTACATTGAGGCTATCGAATGGAGTGCGACCACGCTGCTTGCGTCCTACTACTACCTCGAATATGCGGAAAAGCGGCCGGGCTACTTCTACACATCACTCGACAACCTGTCGCCTCCAGTAGTCACCCCTTCAGGCCGAATGACAACCCCGGCCGTCTTCAGCGTGGACACCGTCTCGTTTGACTCCATTTTCTCGGAGAACTCGATCAAGCGACTGTGACCGAAAGGCTGCATTCTGGGCTTAAAATAGGCAAGAAGTGACGATTCTCAGCACATCGGCAGCGGCAATTCCCATTGACTCACATTAGTCCACTCGTCACCATAATCAGATGCCGACAGACCATCATTTCACCCTGGCCGGCGTCAAGTGGCTCCTCCGGTTCACGAGGCTGCGAGGGCAGGCGGCTGGCTGGGCGTATCTGCCGGACTCCAAGAACCCGCTGATGAAGCGGAAAATTCTCATCGACGAGCGGCTCAAGGGCCGCGCTCTTCTCGAAACCACTATCCACGAGTGCCTTCATGCCTGCTACCCGCAGATGTCGGAAGAAACCGTCACCGAGTCGGCTCGCGACATCGCCCGAGTCCTCTGGGCCCTCGGCTACCGGCAGTCGGCTTCTTGATCGGGTGGCCGCCGCGGCGTCAAGGAGTCGAGACGCTCGATACACAACGTGGCTCGATCGCCTGGACTGCGAAGTTCGAGATGAAGTCATTGCCGTCCGCGATGCCTACCGGGCCGGCGAACTGGACGTTAAGGCGAGGACGCTCGCGTCCGCGATCCTCGAAGACCTCAAGCAGAATCGTGACCTCACCCCGTGCAGCCTCCACACGATGAACCAATGGCTCCTCCACGGCTAAAAGACAGAGTGGTCGCCGTCACGGCCGACGCAGAGGCAAGCCGCCTCCGCGGCGAACTGACCGCCTTGCGTAAGAAGTACGAGGTGGCCCTCGGTCAACTCGACCGTGAGAAGCAGGCCCGCGAGAACCTGACCGCCCTGGCCGGCGTCAAGTCGAAGAAGATCAGCCGTGCCAAGCCCGCCGGCAAGCGACCGGAGGCCACGGCTATCCTCGTCTGCTCTGATTGGCACGTCGAGGAGCGAGTCGATCCTGCCACCAACGTGCCTGGGAACGAGTACACGCTCGACATCGCCGACCGCCGCATCAAGCAACTGGTGCAGCGGGCGTCGATGCTCATCGAGCACGAGAAGTCGCTGACCAACATTCGCCGCGTCGTCGTGGCCGCGTTGGGGGACATGATCACGGGCCAGATTCACGACGACCTCGTCGAGATGACCCAACTGGCTCCGCTGGCCGCCACTCGCTGGGCCCAGGCCCGGCTCGGCGGCGTGATTGACGCGATGTCGGAGATCGCTCCCGTCGTCGTCGCAACGAGCAGCGGCAACCACGGTCGAACGACACACAAGCCCAGGATCGCCACCGAGAACGAGCATTCGTTCGAGCAGCATATGTACCTGACAATGGCCGCCGCAGAGAAGCGTCCGAACGTCTCGTGGCAGATCGGCCATGGCTACCTGAACGTCGTCGACCTCGACGGTTTCGCAGTTCGCTTTCATCACGGTCACGCCATTCGGTTCGGCGGGGGCGTCGGGGGTCTGACCATCCCGACCAACAAGGCGATCGCCAACTGGAATATCTCTCGGCGCGTTTCGCTCGACGTCTTCGGTCATTGGCACACTTTCTGTTGGCTTCCCTACCGCTTCGTTGCCAACGGTTCACTCATCGGCCACAACGCCTTCGCCGACCGCATCAAGGCCGAGTTCCAGCCCCCGTCTCAGTCGCTGATCATCGTCGATCACGACCATGACAGAGTGACCAAAGTCCTCCCGGTGTTCGTCTCGTGATTGAACGCCCGATGACAGAGGTCGACATCCTCCGGCTCGCGGCCCGCGAGGCGACGAGGCACTCAAGCGACACCCAAACCCAGAACGGGGCCGCGGTGGCGAGGCTCAACGACCTCGTCTTCACTGCCGCCAATGCCTTCCCGGCCGGCGTCGAGCGGCGGCATCACCGGCTCGGGCGGCCCGAGAAGTACACGTTCATCGAGCACGCCGAGCGGAACGTCATCTACAAGGCCGCGTCGGTCGGCTGGGCCACCGGCGGTGCGACGATGTACTGCCTCTGGTTCGCCTGCCCCGACTGCGCCAGGGCGATCATCCAGGCCGGCATCTACGAGGTCGTCGGCCACGTCAAGCCTCGGAACGCCACACCGTCCAGATGGCTCCAGGCCGTCAGGGACGGCGAGACGATGCTGCGGGAGGCCGGGGTCGGGATGCGGTGGCTCACCGACGACCTCGGGGTAACGATTCGATTCGATGGAAAGGAGATGCGACTGTGATCCTGATCGGACTCTGCGGAGCCGCCGGCAGCGGCAAGGGAGAGGTGGCGCGGCGGCTGGCGAGCAGTCACGGCTTCACCGAAATGGCCTTCGCCGACCCTCTCTACGAGGCCGTTGCAGCGATCGTGGGGAAGCCGGTCGCGTGGCTGAAAGACCGAGCCAACAAGGAGGCCGTGATCCCGTGGCTCGGCAAGTCGCCGCGGGAACTCCTGCAACTCATGGGGACGGAGTTCGGCCGGAACATGATCCACCCTGAAATCTGGGTCAGGAGTGCCGTGGAGCGGTTCGACTCGTCGCAGCGGGTTGTGATCACCGACGTCCGGTTCGACAACGAGGCCGAGATGATTCAGGAGGCCGGCGGCGTCATCTTTCAAGTCGTCCGACCAGGGGGCCGGTGCCTGTCGGACGCCACCGCCGCCCACGAAAGCGAGAGCGGTATCGCGGCCGATCACATCTACTCGACCATTGAGAATGCCGGCACGCTCGACGACCTCGCAGCCGCCGTGGATGCGGCCGTTGTTAGTCTATACGCCGATATAATGTAGGGAGGCAGTTTCTGTCGCCCAAGGAGGGGCGTGATGAGCGAAAAAGCGCCCCAGACGACCACCGAGGTCGCCATCAGGGTCGCCGAGAGATTCGGCGTCCCCGTTTTCGTTTTGATAGCCCTGCTCTGGATGATCCGCGAGGCGGCGACCTCGCTGAACGGCACGGTCGTCGTTCCGATCGTGAAGTCGCACACCGAGTTCCTCGACACGACTCGCGAGACGCTGACCGAGATCAGCCGGACGCAGTTGCAACAGGCTTCGACCATGCAGGAAATCGCCGAAAACCAGAAGGAACTCAAGATCATCGTCACCAGCCGGCAGGGTGACGAGGGAGGCCGGTGACGTGGCAGATGTCATTCAGATTCCAGGGGAATTGAACGTCACACTGATCCCAGGCGATGAACTGCGGGTGCCGTGTGACTTCGACGTCAACATCACCGGCTACACCGTCACCAACTCGATCTACGTCACCAACGTCTATGCGGCCGGCGGCGGCGGCAGCGGGTTTGTAACGACCATCGGTGCCACCGTGACGTCCTTTGACCAGACCGTCACGAACGCTGCGAGTGGGCAGATTCTCCTGACGCTCCCCGAGAACAAGTCTTCACTCCTGTCGCCCGGCGTCGCCTATCGATGGTATCTCCGGTGGATTGACACTGACAGCGCCACGAGAACGGTCCTGTCTGGGAGCGTCACCGCGGCGAATCCGTAACCATGGTCAGCGTCAACGTCACCAGCACCGCGATCGGCGCTACCGTCTCGTCCGCGGGCAGCGTGAGCGTCTCCGCGACCCAGGCCGGCAGCATCGTCGCGGTCGGCAGCGCGTACCAGCCCGCCAGCCATGCGGCATCGCACGGTGCGGGCGGTTCCGACGAAATCTCTATCTCGCAGTCGCAGATTGAGTCTGTCTTTGGCGCGGAACCGTCAAACATCACCGGCGACCTGAACTTAATCCTGTCGACGACGGCCGATGCCGGCAGCCTGTCGTCGGGGACGGTCGGGAGGGCTCGACTCCCTGCCGCAACGACTACCGCGGTCGGTGTCATTGCCGTGGGCACGGGGCTGTCCATGGTCGGCGGCACCTCGCTGCGGGCCAACGTCGTGAGCGTCAACGGGAGGACCGGAGTTGTATCGCTCACCGCATCGGACGTCTCGGCGGCCGATGGCGACCACTCGCACGGCCCGATCGCAGGCGACGGGACGGTGAACGGCGAAATGTTTTTCATCGGCGACAACGACACAAGCGGGTCGATCAATGGAGGAACGGCCTACCTCTCCGGCATTGTGTTCTCAGGAAACCTGTCGTCGCAGAACACGGCATTCACCGGCTCGGCCGGAGCGCTGACGTCCGGCACACTGTCCATCGACAGGCTACCCGTCATTCAGGACAAGTCGTCTTCACTGGGCAACACCGGCTCGTCGCTGACTCTGTCGCTCTCTTCCGCGAGTGTGCAGCGGGCCACACTCTCGGCGAACTGCACATTTACGATGCCGACGGCGACCGCCGGCGCATCCCTGATCCTGATCCTGACGCAAGGAGGCACCGGCAACACGGCGACGTTCACGAGTGTCAAGTGGCCTGGGGGCTCGGCCCCAACGGTCACGGCGACGAACGGGAAGGTTGACGTGCTTCGATTCGTCAGCGACGGAACTTCTTGGTACGGATTCGCTCACCAAAACTACTGATTGGAGTCTCAAGTGTCACTCGTCCACACATCACGAACGGTCGGAACGGCCATCACGTCGATTGTTCCAGCCTCCGGCGACAACTACGAGTTCATCGCCATCGCCAACAACGGTTCGGGCACGGCCTATCTCAAGATGGTGCCGTCGACCGTGACTCTCACTGTCGCCAACGGCATCCCGCTCGCGTCGGGGGCGTCGATCCTTCTGGATCAGGACGTGACGCCGATCCTCACCGGCGGCGTGTCGGCGGTCTGTGACACGGGCGCAACCACGACCCTGGCCGTGCAGGCATACTGAAATGGGCTTCCTGTCAATCAACGGCGACAGGTCGGCGTCCTCGAAGTCGAGGATGGTAGCCTCTGGAGCATTCACCCCTCGCTCCATCAGCGGCCTCGCCCTCTGGCTGGACGCGAGCGACTCTACCTCCACCTACACCACCGACGCTGGTCCGGTGACGGCGGTGAGTTCGCCTACGGAGATTGCGGGGTGCGTGGGGTGGTGGGATGCGAGCGATGCCAGCACGCTGTTTGCTGCCGACACCGGCAGCACGCTTGCGACAACGACGGTGGGTCGCTGGGCGAACAAGGGGACGCTGGGAAGCGCTGCGGATTTGCTGCAAGCGACGAGCGCATCGCGACCAACAACGGCTGCTTCCACGCGCAACGGCCGGAACGTCCTTTCGTTCGACGGCACAGACGATTTTTTGCAGCGATCTTTCACCCTGTCGCAGCCATGCACTGTCTTGATGGCATTTGCATGTCCGTCAACACCAGGATCAAACCTCACCCTCATCGACGGTGCTGGTGCCGGAAACAAGTTGCGAGTCTTTACGTCAGGGTCAAATCTGGCGATGTATAGCGGCGCGCAGTTGACGAGCAACATTCTGCCATCCTCGCTGCCCGCGTGGGGCGTGCGGTCGTTTGTGTTCAACGGAGCGTCGTCTGCTGCCATAAGCGGCGGGCTTGTGGACACTGCTGGCAACACGGGAACCACTGCGGCCGATGGCTTGACGGTCGCAGCGTGGGGGGCCGGTGGATCGCAGTTCTTTGGCGTCACTGTCGCCGAGATCGTTGTCTTCAACTCGGCCCTCTCCACCGCAGACCGCGCCCGCGTGGAGGCTTACTTAGCCCAGCGATGGGGCGTCTCAGGCGTCCACGCACAGGCCACCGCATCAAGCGATCCGGTCGGCTACTGGCGAGACAAGTCGGGCAACGCGAGGCACGCCACGCAGAGTACGGCGGCGAATCGGCCAAAGGCCAACGCGGCGGGACTCAACTCGCGGCGATCCATTCAGTTCTTTGGTGGCAACACGGAACTGCTTTCGCTTGGCAACCTGTCGGCTGTGTTCCCGGCTGCTGGCGAAGTGCTGGTTGCCTACTCGCCAACGAACGACACATCGTACGGGCTGTATGAGACGAGGGCCAACTCTTCCTACTTCCGCAACGGGAACGGTCTGTCGTACTTCGGCACGTTCTCAACGGGCAGGCAGGCTGGCATTTCCGTATCCATGCCGTCCAGCGGCAATCACGTTGTCAGCATGAGGAACGACAACTCTGGAAATGCAACGCAGATTGTGCGACTTGATGGCGCTCAGGTGTTCGCGGGAGTCAATGTCGGCGGATACGCTGGCGGCGACTCGCACGTTCTCGGCAACAACAACAACTCTGCTTCAGACACGGGCCTCACCGGATACATTGGCGAGGTGCTTGCGTTCCCGAGAATCCTGTCCACCGCAGAACGCCGCCGCCTTGAGGTCTACTTGGCAAACCGATGGGGCATCACCCTCGCCCCGCAAGTCTCCAACGCCGACGCGCAAGACTGGATCAATCGCGTCTATGCCAACGGCGGGTCGGTGAGTGCCAGTACGGCGAGCGCGGTGAACACGCTGTGCGACTCACTGGATGCGGCATCGCTGCGGGATCGGTTCTATCGGCTCAACCTCTTCTGCGGCACCG
>Ga0315903_10002920_pt1 | contig 24367 bp, 13 predicted proteins | sample LakEriMetagenome_7_FD_203524 | JGI IMG/M metagenome (GOLD analysis project Ga0315903, IMG submission 203524) | Freshwater fungal communities from buoy surface, Lake Erie, Ohio, United States - Buoy 2 MA119 | ecosystem: Environmental > Aquatic > Freshwater > Lake | place: USA: Lake Erie, Ohio... | reverse complement strand
GTGAAGTGGGACGGTGCTACACCTGATTGTGTAAACAACTTAACCACAAAAGAAGGTCCATATACTTATGAGGAAATATTAGCTATATTAGCTACTCCTGAATGGACCGATCCAAATCCACAACCTTAAAAATAATTTATGGCAGGAGCAGCAGGACCAGATACAACATCAACTAATATTGCTTTAGCTGTTGATGGAGCTGATAAAAACAGTTATAAAGGAAGCGGTACAACTTGGATAGATTTAAGTGGTAACGTAAATAATGGCACATTAACAAACGGACCTACGTTTAGTGGAACAAACTGCGGAGTTATAGTTTTTGATGGTGTAGACGATCATGTAACAATAACAAATAATGCCACGCTTAGATTAAATGATATTACTGTGGAAGCTTGGATATATATTGCTGCAAATCCGAGTGACTGGGTAAGAATATGTGGTGTTGGAAGTGCGGTTGGTACTGCAAATAATAGAATGTATGGTTTGTGGTATAACGGAACAAATGCATCTGTTAATAGAAATTTATTATGGCAAAGATATTCTCCTGACGTAGGCATTTATGCAACTGGTACAATATTGTCTTTAAATACATGGTATCATGTTGTCGCCACAACCAATGGATCGGTTCATACACTATATTTAAACGCAACATCTATAGGCACAGATACGGTCGCTGGTCCATGGACAGCAAACACTTTGGATAATGTTACAATTTGTTACGCTGGTTTTCATACATATCACAACGGCAGAATTGGTATGGTTAGAATTTATAATAGAGGTATAAGTGCAACTGAAGTGTTACAAAATTATACAGATACTAAATCTAGGTTTGGATTATAGTTATAGTATATGGCAAGTTCAGGTGGACCCGATGGAATAAATAATGGATTGGTATTTGCATTAGATGCTGCTAATAAAATTAGCTATACTGGCACAGGTACCAGTTGGTATAATCTTGTATATAATAATGTTGGTACTCTTACAAATGGGCCCACATTCAACGGTACAAATGGTGGTAGTATAGTATTTGATGGTGTAGACGATTATGTAACGGTTCCATATTCTTCTACTTGGAGTGTATCCGCTGCAACATATGAAATTTGGATAAAAAAGTCTTCTGCAGGAGTAAGTGGTGAATTTTTGTCAAGAGGACCAAATGATGCGGGTGATCAGCCTAGATTTTATATCTATGCTAATAACGAAATATATTTTGACTGGAGTAATGGTAGTACAGACATTTATGTATCGTGTGCTGCACCGTCGTTTAATTCTACAGGATGGAATCAAGTTGTCGGAGTTGCTGTGCCAGGATCACAATTAAAAGTATATGCTAATGCCACATTACTTTCTGTATCTTCTAGTGGAGGTGGAGGTATTACACCAAATCCACTATATATAACAAGCCAACCAATGATTATAGGCGGAGTAACTTGGATACCTAGATATTTCAGTGGTAATATTGCTATGGTTAAAATGTATAACTATGGTTTGTCCGCTGCTGAAGTATTACAAAATTATAATGAACTTAAACCAAGATTTGGTTTATAATTATAGTATATATGGCTTTTATACATTCCCCCAAAATAGTTACAAGTGGATTAGTACTTTGTTTAGATGCGGCTAATAAAATGAGTTATCCTAACACAGGTACCAGTTGGTATGATTTAAGCGGCAATGCCAATACAGGTACACTTACAAATGGGCCTACATTTAGCGGTGGTAATGGTGGAAACTTTTCATTTAACGGAACCAATCAATACGCTGATTGTGGTAATGTATTAGCTAGTTTAACTAATTTAACATTAGAGTGTTTTGTTAAATTTGGAACTCAGTCTACAAGTTATAATGGAATAATTAGTAAAACGTTGAATAATACAAACGGATGGGAACTTAGAACTGGTGGGTACACATCAACCACAACAACTGCTCAATTTAGATATGTTGGCGATAATGGTTCTCCTGATTTTGGGGCATTAACAAATGGTGTGTGGTACCATTTAGTTGCAACTGGAATACTTGGTTTACAACTAGTTTATATAAATGGATCTATATATAACTCAGGAACTTATGCGGGAACTCCAAGTGCAAATAGTAATTCGTTGGTAATAGGAAAATTAGCATATGCTGGATTATATGCAAATATGACTATGGGATTTGCCAGAATTTACAATAGAGCATTAAGTGCAACAGAAGTATTACAAAATTATAATGCTACAAAGACTAGATTTGGTTTATAATTATAGTATATATGTCAACTAAATATTCCCCACAAATAGTTACATCAGGATTAGTATTAGCTTTAGACGCTGCTAATAAATTAAGTTATCCAGGTAGTGGCACTGGTTGGTATGATTTAAGTGCTAATATCCATAGCGGATCACTTAAAAATGGTCCAACTTTTAGTAATACTAAAAACGGTGTTATTGTATTTGACGGAGTAGATGATTATGTATCTATCCCCAACAATAGTAATTTTAATAACGGAAACAATATTACGGTCGAAGCTTGGGTACTATGTACAGATTGGTCAACATATACACATCCTATGATAGTTGCTAAAGGAATAAATGTTGAGTGGATATTATGGAAATCAAATGATACGGGTGTTGTTGGTAAGTTAGGATGGCGTGGACTTGGAACCGCTTACACGACTACAAGTTTACCAAACAATACGTGGGTTCAGTGTGTTGGTAGTATTGGAAGTGCTGGACAAAAAGTTTATTTAAACGGAGTATTGGAGTCAACTGTAGGTAATACAACATTTACCAGTGGAAATATTAATGTTACAATAGCTACAGGACTAGTTACTGGATCTCCATCTAATCTATTGGGCGCTAATGTTGCAATTACTAGAATTTACAATAGACAACTAACCGATAATCAAGTATTACAGAATTACAACGCAACAAAAATAAGATTTGGATTATAAGTTATGGCAACAAAAGGTGGACCAAATATAGTCAAAGAAGGATTGGTTCTATATTACGATAGATACAATCAAAATAGTTATCCGCCTGGTATTGGTAACAAAATGAATGATTTGGCAGGTGTAAGTAATTTACAACTCAATGCTAACGGAATTGGTAGTTCATCTGGATTAACTTGGGCTAATAACGTAACAAATATTACAATATCTCTATTATTAGAAAAAACAGGCACAGGCACAGGTTATGCAAATCATCCTATAAATAAGTGGAGTGGTACATTAGAAACTACAAGCTTTGTATTGTATCACTTTGAAAATTATCAAGGTAATGGTCAAGATGGTGTATTAGGATGGTATGCCGGTGCCGGAAACGTTTGGCAACAAATTGCTCCATATGGTTTTGGAATTATGACTACCGGTAAAATTTGGAATGTGGTTTTACAATATAATAGTACATTAGGCGGTCAAGCGTGGGTAAATGGAGCTAAAGCAGGTGGACGAACAGGTGGTGGTGTATTAGGAAATGGAGGTTCGTCAAGCGATATTGGTGTATATGGACCAGACGGAGCTATTACATCTAAAGTACATCAAGTGATGTTTTATAACAGACAATTAACCGATGATGAAATAATCAACAACTATAATGTATATTATAAACCAAGAGTAAGAACATAGTTATAGTATGTATGGCATTTACACATTCACCCAAAATAGTTACAAGTAATTTAACATTTTATGTAGACGCTGCTAATAAAAATAGTTATAAAGGTAGTGGTACATCATGGAATGATTTGAGTGGAAACGATAATAATACCACTTTAAATAACGGTCCTACATTTAATGGTAGTAAAGGCGGCAACATATTATTTGATGGTGTAGATGATTATGCTTCAATACCAAACACAATAAACTTGGGTAATACTTTTACGATATCTTCGTTTATAAGATTAACAAGTAACAATGGGGATACTAGTGTTACAGGCACAAATGCAAATGGTTCTGATAATTGGTTTGGTATAAATGGCAATAAAATATATTTGTTTTATACACAATCGTCCGATGTAAATAATAGCGCTTTATTGGGGGCTACAACTTTATCAAATGGCATATTTTATCAAATAACAGGAGTTATCAATGGTGCCACTTCAATTGTATATTTAAATGGCGTACAAGACGGTACCAGAACCGAGTCTTTTACGATAGGTAGTTGGAATGGTGCTTATGCTATAGGTAGACGATCAAGTGATGTAGCTCAAAGATATTTCAATGGTAACATAGCCAATGTAGTTTTTTATAATAGAGTTTTAACCGCAACAGAAATATTAAGAAACTTCAATGCTACCAAAACAAGATTTGGACTATAATTATACATATGGGTAGTACATACGGATCACAAATAGTCACATCGGGACTTACATTGCTTTTGGATGCAAGTAACATAAACAGCTATAGAGGCGCTGGTAGTGTATGGGTAGATCAATCACAAGGGTTGTTATTCAACAGTACAGGTACTACACAAACACCATACACTAGAGTAAATGGCGTAAGGTGTTTTGACTTTAATGGTTCTGGTTATTGGCAATGTAGCAGTGGATTTAGTCAGGTAGATATGGGGGGAGATTGTACACTTATTATATGGTTATACCACGAAAATCCACCTACAAGAAGAACCATATTTGAAAAAGCAGGTACAGTTTATGCTTCATATCAACAAGAAATAGCAGTAACTTGGGAAGTAAATAGTGTACCACATTGGAGTTGGTATAGTAGATATAGTCCAGATTATGACTATGCTGGATTTGCAGATGGTACGGCTAATGCTTGGAATATGTTGGCAATTAAAATGTCTACTGGTAAAACATCTGCCGCTAGAACTGGATTTTATAGTGTAAATGGTGGAGCTTGGGGTAGCGCTTATACTTCTAGAAGTAATACTGCATTGGTTGCAGCTGGGGCTATAACAGTTGGAGCTGGTTATGCTGGTGTAGTTGAGGTGGGTTATATTAACAGTGTATATTGTTATAATAAGATGTTAACTGATGCAGAAATAGCTCAAAACTATAATGCTTTGAGAAAGAAGTTTGGTAAATGAGTAACAATACAGGCACATGGGGAACAACGTGTGATACATGGAATACTGCGTGTTTCACTTGGGCACCTTGTATTGCGGATGTAGCTGAAATACTTGAGGGAGGTGCAAGAAATCCACAAGAATGGGGTGATCATCCTTATGATTTGTATGACGATCAACAAAAAGCGTTGTTAGATTTTCAAAAGAAGAATCCTCAAAAGCGAGCTGTATTGCTGGATATTTATGTAAAATGTGCTAATAAAAAGTTTAAGAAAACCATAGAATTGCCAAGTAAAGATATATTTATAAAGATAAAGGACGTAGAACTTATATTAAACGAAGTTCGTAACGTTGGAATAGACATCAAAAAAATAAGAAAGTATAACGACGATGAACTACACAATTTACTTGGATAAAGATGAAACGTTCGAATGTGAAGCTAGTATAAAGAACAGTTCATACAAGAATGCATCGGCACGATTGATCATTGAAAGTGAAGATATCAATCTGGTATTCTATGGAAACGTGGATAAAGATACTATTAGTGTACCAATTAAGAGTTTAAAGAAGTATTTCACTGAAAGTGATAGTGCCAAAATCAAATTGGAAGTGATCGTTGAAAATCAATTGATTACCCCGTGGGAAAGTGAAGTTGAATTCGATAATTATAACAAGGTCGAAATCAAAGAAATCAAGAGTACCAAGTCTACTCCAATGGTGGAAATCAAGATCAAAGAAGATAAAAAGATAGAAGATGCTCCAAAAGCATTGGTAGAAAAGAAACAAGTTAAAAAACAATCTCCAAAAGAACAATTGTTAAGTACAGTAAACGAAGAAGTAAAGAAAATCAAGAGTGATGGTAAACTGAGCAAAGAGGAAAAAAAAGAATTAATTAAAAACCTATTGTCTAATAGTTTATAATTAATATAATATGATATGCCAGTTTTTCCATCACAGGATCTTTACGGTAAGAAAATATGTGAAACTTATCAGCAGTTACTACAAGTTTATGATAATGATGTAGTACTTGATGGCAGTGGCAGTCAACGTCAGTTCTTAAATATAACCGCTAGTTACGCATTAAATTGCAATTGTGCTAGCAGTTCAATATATCCAAGTGTATCAGGTTCATTCATCAGTAGCAGTACTTGGATATTTACTCATAATCTACAAACACGACCAGTTATCGTACAAGCATACGATAATGTTTATAATCAAATAATACCATCAAGTATAGTACTTACCAATGATAATACTGCTATACTTACCTTTCCTTCTTTAGAAAGTGGTTATGCTATAGCTACACGTAGTGGATTACGAACAATAATTTCGGGTAGTGGTGGCGGCGGAACAAATCTTATAACTGGTAGTACATATCCAATCACTGCAAGTTGGGCAAATAATGTAATAAGTGCTAGTTATGCAAATAATTTTGGTAATAGTATTACACAATCATTTGTAAATAGTGCTACATGGAATTTTACACATAGTTTGGGTAGACGAGAAGTTATAATTCAAGCCTATAATAGTAACTATGACCAAATTATACCCAGTAATATTGCACTGTTAACTGCTAATACTGCTAGATTAACATTTCCTCTGCCTATCAGTGGTGTAGCTGTAGGTACAAGAGGTGGTAGAACTATAATACAAGGCGGAGGTGGTACTACATTATATACTGGTAGTTATTATCCCATAACTTCTAGTTGGGCATTGCATACAATAACTGCTAGTTACGCTTTAAATGGAGGTACAAATATTTATACGGGCAGTACGTATCCTATAACAAGTAGTTGGGCATTATCAGCTAGTTTTGCATTAACCGCGAGTTATATTGGTGATAGTATTGTAGGTACTTTTACAAGTAGCAGTACTTGGACATTTGTACATGGATTAGAAGCTAGACCTGTATTAATACAAGCATATGATATTAACTATAATCAGATAGTACCTCAAGATATCGTATTAACAAATGATAATACGGCTGTGTTAACATTTCCTATTAGTGAAAGTGGATTTGCCATAGCTACTAGATGTGGATATCGAAAAGTTGTTACTGGTACACCAATGTATACTGGTAGTTATTATCCCATAACTTCTAGTTGGGCTATAAATACAAAAACCAGTAGTTATATGCAAGTTACTGGTGTAACCTATCCAGTTAAAAGAATATATAATAATTATACAGTTGTAAGAATTACCGATTATACAATATTGTGTGATGCAACTAATGGTGAATTTAATGTCAAATTACCGAATCCCGTGGGCAATACTAATATTTATAATATAAAGAAGATAGATACTAGTGGACATCGAATAAATGTAACTGTAACTAATGCTTCACTTATTGATTATGATCTTACACAAAGTATTGCACATAGAGGAACAAACATGACTGTACAAAGTGATGGTACAAATCAGTATTGGATATTATAATTTATGTCATATTTTGAAAAAACAAGAATATTAGCAGCTGACAGTCCGAGTATCGATGCTTTCGGTAAATGGAGAGTAAGCAATCCAACCACATTGTTTGATAGCAAACAAGTTGTAGATAGTGGCAGTTTTTATTTTGATATCAAAACAGTAGGAAGTGCAACTGTAACTTGGAATAGTGGTAGTGCACAAAGCACATTTAGAGTTACACAGACTAGTGGTAGTAGAGCAATCAAACAAACCAAAAGAATATTTGTCTATCAACCGGGTAAAAGTCAACAACTTATTTGTACAGGTAAATTTGGTATCGGAGTAGACGGTATAAAAAAGAGCATTGGTAACTTTGATGAAGATGATGGATACTTCTTTCAAAGTAGTGGTAGCAGTTTTGGTGTAGTATTAAGAAAAACTATCAATGGTATCAAGACTGATACATTTATTAGTCAAAGTAGTTGGAATCTAGATAAACTAACGGGTACAGGTCCAAGTGGTAATATATTAGATACAACCAAAGCTCAAATTTATACTATAGATTATGAATGGTTGGGCGTGGGTAGAATCAGATATGGTGTTGTACAAAAAGGTGTATTGATATATGTACACGAAATAAACAACTATAATAGTTTGGAAACTGTTTATCTACGTAATCCTAATTTGCCTATAAGATATGAAATGAGTACTCATAAAAATACCACAACTGGTAGTTTGATGACACAAATATGTAGTACAGTTATAAGCGAAGGTGGTTTTCAAAACACTGGTAAACGAGTAGTAGTAGCAAATTATGCAGGTGCCGCAATTGGTGCTAGTGATTATGATGGTGTATTATTCTTGAGATACAATAGTAACACTTCAAAGTGTGCTCAAATAATACCAGAACAATTGGATTTTTTAGCAGAACCAGGTAACAATAGTCCTTTCAGTGGCAGATGGGATTTGTTGGTTAATCCTATAGTAACGGATCCGTTAAACTGGAATAACGTTACAGGATCAGTGGTTACACAAATAGCAACAACCAGTACAGGTAATGTAATTATCAATCCGGGCACAGTCATAGCTACAGGATATTTTTCAGGTACAGGTGGAGCAGGCGTTGGTGATAAAGTAGCATTAGACCCTTATTATGGTTTGGGTAGAAAAATAGATAATACTAGTGACATATTAGCTATTGGTATAAAAACTTATAATAATACTTATACAATATATCCAGCGCTTGTTGTGAGAGAATTAACATAAACTATGAAGATATATAAACCAACATTTATTGCTAAAAGTAGAGCGACGGGATCTTTTACATTAACCGGATCGTTTTCTACTAAAGATGGCGACATATATCTTGGCGATAACAATAGATTATATGGTACCGCAAGTTATTCTCTAAATGCTGTTACTGCTAGTTATGTAATTTCAGGTGGTTCGGGTAGTAGTGGTACCAGTGGTTTAAATGGATCAAGCGGAACAAGTGGTGAATCTGGTTCAAGTGGTAGTAGTGGAACTGCCGGATCAAGCGGAACAAGTGGCACTTCAGGTTCGTCTGGAACAAGCGGTTCTAGTGGTACATCAGGTTCATCGGGAACAAGTGGCACTTCAGGTTCGTCTGGAACGAGCGGTACTTCAGGTAGTAGTGGCATAGATGGCGTGTCGGGTGGTCAAAATTATTTTTTAAATTATTCTGTTACACAATCTCCATTAACTTATAAACAATTAAGTATTAATACAACTGGTGTTGTTAGCCCACAAACTGTTGCGATTACATTGTCAGCAAATGAACAAAACATATTATTTGGTGAATTTATTACTGATGTTGGCGAGCCTAATGTATTAATTATTCCAAATGGTATTTGGCATTGTTATAGTTATTTTACAAAACCTACTCAATTAGCAAATTGCGAATATTATTTTACAATAACAAAAAGAGATGCAGGTGGCACAGAAACTTTATTATTTACCTCTGATACTGCGCAAATAGGTTGGAATACAAATAATACAACACCAGTAGAAGTAAAAACAAACGGCGTTGTTCCTACTAATATTTTAAATGCGTCTGATAGATTTATTATCAGAATATATGCTGATAACAATGACAATCAAAGTAGATTAATAACATTTTATACAGAAGACGCAACTTATTCTTATGTAGTAACTACTCTAAGCACTCCTTCTGGAACTAGTGGTTCAAGTGGTAGTAGTGGATCATCCGGTTCAAGCGGTGAAAGTGGAACAAGTGGTAGTAGTGGATCATCTGGTTCAAGTGGTACAAGTGGATCAAGTGGATCGAGCGGCACATCAGGATCTAGTGGTACGAGTGGTGTAAGTGGTACGTTAGCTTTGACTGGATCTGCTAATAATGGCGTTATTACATACAACGGAGTTGGTAGTGGTGCTACTGTAGAAAGCAATTTAACATTTGATGGTACTACATTGAATGTGTTGGGTAATTTGAGTGTAAGTGGTACCAGTACATTATTGAGTGCAAGTTATGTTTATATTACTAGTAGTAGAGTGGTTATTGGTGATAACATAATTACATTAAATGCTAATAGTCCATATAAGCGATTTGCTGGTATTGAAATGTTTGACAGTGGTAGTGCTGGTACCAAGGCTAATTTGTTGTGGGATAGTTTGGGTAATTATTTCTTTATAAGTGGTAGTACCGCAACCAATAGTCAAAACAAGTTGATAATTGGTCCTAGTAACAATGTTGATTTGACTACAAATTATGTAGCAAAGGCGATTGCTGGAAATACGTTGGGTGACAGTGTTATATATGATAACGGTACAAATGTTGGTATAGGCACAACCAGTCCTGCTACTACATTAAATGTTTCTGGTTCAACAAGAATTAGTGCGGGTGAATTACAAATTGAAGGTAATAATGCAGCACTTAGATTATATAGAACAAGTGGTATAAATTATTTTGATTGGGCTAGTGGACAAAATCTATATTTTGGTACAGTTACTTCTATTGGTGGTGCTGGTAGAGTTAACAAGATGGTTTTATTGAATGATGGTAATTTGGGTATTGGTACCAATGCTCCTGTACAAAGATTAGATTTGAGTGGTAGTTTAAGAATAAGATCAGCAGGTACTTATTCTGATCCAACTGATAATGCTGGATTTTTAAATTATGATAGTACCGGCGGTATATTCACGATTTCAGCAAGAAGTAATGGTGGTAGTACATTCATGGCATTCAGAACATCTAACAGCGGTACTGCTGGTGAAAGAATGCGTATCATTAATGATGGTAATGTAGGTATTGGTAGTAGTAGTCCTGCTTATAAATTGGATGTAAACGGAAATGCAAATTTTACAAATGGTTTTTACACAAATACAGATGCGTCTAGTACGTCTTATTTTGTAGGTGCAAACGGTACAAGACCAATTATATTTCAAAACAATACAGGTGCATCATATGATTTTGGATTTAAATTTTATGACTCAAATACATTGAGTATAGTGGGAGGTAACACTTTAGCAAATCCAACTACCGATTTAGTTGTATTCAAATATGATGGCAATGTTGGTATAGGTACAACAAGTCCTGGTGCTAAATTGGATGTATCTGGCGGATCATACAATACAGGAATAATAATAAGAAGTAATGATACTCTGGGTTCTGGTGTTGGTTTAATAAATTCAGACACAGGAGGAAAAACTTGGTATATTATATCTACTGCAAGTAGTAATACCGGCGGTGCTGGTCATTTAGGATTTTTTAATGCTACTGATAATTTCTACAGATTATATATAAAATCGGATGGTAATGTTGGTTTAGGCACAACAAGTCCTACACAAAGACTTCAACTTGGTGATTTTACAAGTACATCAACAGCTACACCTGAAACAATTAATTTTGGTGCTACCTATAGCAATACAGCAGGAGCAAATCTAAAGTTACGTATATATGATGATAATAATGGTGTTGTTGGTGGAATGGGTGTATCAAATGGTCAAGTAGAAGTAAACACTTGGGCAACAGGAAAAATAGCATTTTATAGAGGTACAACACAAAGTGCAATTATAGATACTAATGGTAATGTTGGTATAGGCACAACGAGTCCTGCTGATAAATTACATGTTATAGGCAATATTAGAATTAACGGCGGTGATATATTGAATTGGAGTGGTCAAGCATTTATACAAACACTTGGTGCTAATGATATGTTTTTTAGACCAAATAGTACATTACAAATGATATTGACAGCTGGCGGTAATATAGGTATTGGTCAAGGATTTATAAGTCCATTAGCTAAGTTACATGTAAGTAGCTCTGCATCTGCTACTAATGCAATATTTAATGGATATGTAGGCATAGGTACAACTTCTCCTACTACAAAGTTACATGTATTAGGAAGCCATGTTAGTGGCAATGGAATATCAAGATTTGAATCGTCTGATTATTCTATAATATCGTTAAAAGCTCCAAGTAATGGTGACGGATCAGATGGTTATTGGGGATTTAGAGCACAAGATACTGCCGGCAACGATTTAATGTTTTATGGTTATAGATATAAACCAACTTTTTCAGGATTCTGGGTTGATCCTAGTTTTGCTGGTATTGTATCAAAAGGATTTTTCGTTAGAAACAGTGACGGTAACGTAGGTATAGGTACAAATAATCCAGCTGCTAAATTGGTTGTAAGTGGTAGCACTGCTGTTAGTGGTAGTATATTTGCTGATGCTTTTATAGGTAAAGCATTTGCTCAAACAGGTACAAGTGGTAGTACTGCTATATATGATACATTTTTATCTAATGGTAATGCTGAAGTATATGAGTTGATGGCAACTGGCAATCCAAATTCGGCTGGTTCTGGTAATTATAGAGATGTGTTATATGGCAAAGTTATAGTTGGTACTGGATGGAATGGATCTGCTGTAACCACATATATCAATTATGTACAAGAAAATCCAGATCCACGTTCATTGTATGCTAGTGGATTGGTTACATCATTGAGTGCTTCATTATATTTCAAGTCTGGATCTAGTGAAGTTACTAGCAAACCGGTGGGACAATCTACCCGAATAAGAGTCAAGATTGGATCATATAATACAAGTTATACTGGTCAATATACAACTGTAAGATTAAAGAAACTTTTCTAATTATATAATATATGGCAACACTTAATAACGTAATAGCAAATGCAAATGGATGTGTAGGTATTGGCACCAGTAGTCCTGCTCAATTATTGGAATTAAAAAAGACTACTGGTTCAGCAATTGCTTTATTGAACTATAATGATAGTGTCAAATTCAACATAAATGCTTCTTCTGCTGGAGCAGGTTATGTTGGCATGGTAACTAATCATGACTTAATATTTGTTACCAATGATACTGAAAGAGCTAGATTAAATACAAATGGTAATTTAGGTATAGGCACAACAAGCCCAACTAGAAAATTACATATTGACGGTGGAGCTACAACTACGGTTGGTATTTATATTGATGCTAATGGTATTAGTGGTACTGACATAGAACAATCATCTGATGCGTTTAGATTTCAAATAAGAGATAATATACCTGCGTTATTTTATACCAATAATGCAGAAAGAATACGTATTACCAGTGGTGGTAATGTGGGTATAGGTACAAGTAGTCCATCAACAAGATTTCATGTATACGGAACAGGTGCAGGCTTTGAATTTGGTGTTAATTCTCCAAATTGTTATATAGAAACAATTGATAGAGCAAGTGTAGGTAAAGATTTAAATACTGGATATTATACAAGAGGAACAGGATCATTTACTTGGAATAATGGGTCTTATACAGAAAGAATGCGGATTGATGGTGGTGGTAATGTTGGTATAGGTACTACAAGTCCTGCTGCTAAATTAGATATCGTTGGTACCAATACTACAATTGCTTTATCATTTGGCACAACAGTTCCAAACAACCCATTATTTATAAATACATATGGTGGTTGGTCTGGTATTGGTATGGATTCAGCTACAGCAGGTATAAGATTAGCTGGTGATTATAGTGCTACTCCACTTGTTGATATAGGATATTATTCTGGTGGTTCAGTTTCTCATGCAAATTGGGTAAACAGAATGCGTGTTCAAAACAATGGTAACGTAGGTATAGGCACAACAAGTCCTGGTGCTAGATTACATGTAACCAGTAGTGCTAGTACATTAGCTGCAACATTTCAAGGCAACGTTGGTGTAGGTAATTTAGCTGGTTATTATTATGGATTATGTTCATTGACCAAACCAACAAGTGGTTTGAATTTGAACATTATGTACGCATCACTTTCATCTGGTTATGGTGAAATATTGATGAGTAATTATAATGATAATACAGGTGCTAGTGGTTGGGCATCATTTATTCGTAGTTATTCAAATCCAAGTAGTGATTATAGTTCATTTTTAACATTTGGTACCAGTCCTTCAAGTTTAGGCGGACCATCAGAAAGAATGCGTATAACCGCTGCTGGTTATGTAGGTATTGGTACTTCAAATACAACGCCATATAGTAGTTTATTTCCTGGCCAACTTGTAATTGAATCGGGTACATCAAATGTGGATGGTATTTTTTCTTCTACAAATAATGCTAATGCGGCAGAATTAATATTAACAAAGAAAAATACAACAAATAATTTTGGATCTTTGTTAATTCAACACGCGGGCACTTCCGGTGATGCTATTGTCATAAATTATAGTGTAAATACATCTACTGGTGTTAGTGGAACAAATTCATTCAAAGTTACAACTGGTGGCGATGGATATTTTAAAGGTAATGTTGGTATAGGCACAACAAGTCCTACTGCTAAATTATATGTAGTATCATCTGGCGGTCCTATAGCTAGATTTGATGGTTCTAGTGTTGCTTCCAGTGGTGCTACTGAAATTGATGTTTTAGGTCCACAATCAAATGGTGATTTAAATTTAGGAATCGGCGGATCTACTTTTACAGATGATACTAATAATATCCAAAATAAAGCCTTTATTACAGCAGGAACTGGTTTAAGTGGTTTGAATTTAAGATCGGATGCTGGATATGTTCAAATAACAGCGGGTGGTGTAGCTTCATCTAATGAAAGAATGCGTATTACTAGTGATGGTAAAGTTGGTATAGGAACAAGTAGTCCTGTTACTAAATTTCAAGTGTCAGGTAGTGCTACAATAGGTGGATATAATACATTTTATTTTGGTACAGGTGTTACTTCATTTAACATCACAGCTCCTCTTTATCCAGTGTTAGCATTTTATTATGGCACAAATTTAGCGGGAATTATAACCGGATATTCAGATCATATAGGACTTAACACAGGAGTCGGAGGTTCAAAATATATTTCATTTGAGCCGGGCGATTCTGAAATAATGCGTATTACAGCTGCGGGTAATGTTGGTATAGGTACAAGTAGTCCAACTGCTAAATTACAAACATACGCTACAAATACTGGCGCTCAATTTTTAATGTCAGGTGCAGATGGTGTAAATTCTCTGAACTTCGGTCTCGGTTTTTCAGTCAATAGTCAAACATTCGCAACAATCGCTGGTTATTATACAAATAGTGGAGGTTCAGGTGCGGGTGATATCACATTTTATACCAAAATTACTTCTACAGCTTTATCTGAAAAGATGAGAATTCAAGCAGATGGTAATGTTGGCATTGGTACAACAAGTCCTGTTCATAAATTGCATGTTTATGGATCGAACATTAGGCAGATCATCGAATCTAGTACAGATAACTCCTATATTCTGATGGGCCAATGGGACGGATCTACAAATAGAATAGAATCAAATGTAAGAAAGTTATTTTTAACTTCGTATACAAACGGTATTGGTTTTGGCATAAATGGTAGCGAAAACATGACGTTGAATACCAGTGGTAATCTTGGTATAGGTACAACAAGTCCAACTCAATTATTAGAAGTGAACGGTACAAGTCCAATAATTAGAGTATTGGCTACATCAGGCAATTCTACATTAAGATTAACTGATAATGGTGTAAGAAACTGGGATCTAAAAGTTGTAGATGTAAACGATTACTTTGAAGTGGGTGGTACATCCGCAACTTCATTGGTTGTAACAGGAGCAGGTAATGTTGGTATTGGAACAACAACCACAACTGGATTATTAACTTTAAATGGAACATATCCTCAATTGACCGCTAATAATCCAACCACTGGATCTGGTGTGGTAATTCAATTGAAAGATAATGGCAGAGATGCTGGTTTCATGGGTCATGCTACAACAACCGCCAGATTGCAATTTGGTTCAAGAGGTTTATCAGCCGTACATATGACCATTGGTGAAACCGGCAACGTTGGTATAGGCACCACTAGTCCTGCTTATAAGTTTGAAGTAAATGGAAGTTTATATGCTACCCGATTGAGTGGCAGTGCGATGTTTACAACCAATGGAAAAGGTAGATTTTATGGTACCGCTAGTTATGCTTTAGCAAGTGCTGGTGGAGGTGGTAGTAGTTTAACTGGTCAGACTGACAGTGCAAGTCCGTTTGAAACATCGTTGGGTCATCAAGCAGGTAATAGTAATACTGGAACAGGAAATACTGCTGTAGGTTATCAAGCACTATTTAGCAACACTACAGGAACTGGTAGTATTGCTATAGGATATCAAGCACTATATAGCAATACTAGAGGTAAACGAAACATAGCTATCGGTTATGAGGCTTTACGTACTACACAAGGTTCAACCGATGCATATGGTGATCCAATTGGTGATGAAAATGTTGCTATTGGTTATCAAGCAGCTAGAGCAGCATTTAATATTAACAGAGTAGTAGCAATAGGATATCGTGCTTTAGCTAAGAATCGTGCGGAAGGAAATGTTGCAATTGGTTGGCTAGCAATGGAATCGAATGTAGGTACTGCTGGTGGTAATTCAGGCGTTTTAAATACAGGTGTAGGAACTCTGGCACTGTCTGAGAATACAAGTGGTAATGCTAATAGCGCATTTGGATATCTCGCATTAAATTCAAATACAACAGGAAATGAAAATACAGCTGTAGGTCATCGTTCAATGGTATATAATTCAACCGGCAAAAATAATTGTTCTTTCGGTTCATATGCATTGTATTACAATCAAATCGCTAACAATAATAGTGCATTTGGAACGTTTGCATTATATAGCAATACCACAAATAATAACAGCGCATTTGGTTATAAAGCTTTAAGATACAATACAACTGGCTATGGAAATAATGCATTTGGATACCAAGCTCTTTATAGTAATATCAGTGGTAAAGGTAATAGCGCTTTTGGTTTCCAAGCTTTAAAATATGCTACAACCGCGACTGGAAATAGCGCGTTTGGTAGATCCGCTTTATCGCAATGTAGTGGTGGTGCTCGTAATAGCGCGTTTGGTTATTACTCATCGGGTTTGATTACAGGAAATCCTGCTTTTGGCGGAGCTGGAATGGATAATTGCTCATTTGGTTATAGATCATTATATTTCAATAATAGCGGTAATAACAATACTGCGGTGGGTAAAGACGCTTTATATAATAATAAAGTAAGCAATCAAACAGCAATAGGTTATAATGCTTTAACTAGTTGTACTACTGGAAACGGAGGTAATACAGCAGTGGGAAGTAATGCTGGAACATCAATCACGTTTGGCTATCGTAATACGATGATAGGTAATAGTGCTGGATCTTTGGGAGCTGCTCCATTAACAACTGGTCAAAATAATACCTGTTTAGGAAATGGAGCTATTACAAGTACAGCAACTGTAAGCAATGAAATAACACTAGGGAACAGTAGTATAACTACATTACGTTGTCAAGTTACCACAATTACATCATTATCCGATATTAGAGATAAAGATGATATAATTCCTGTAGATGTCGGTTTAAGTTTTATTGAAAAACTACGTCCTGTAACATTTAAGTGGGATAAGCGTGAATGGTATACTGATGGCAATAGAGATGGTAGTAAAAAAGATACTATTACCCAAATTGGTTTCATAGCACAAGAACTAAAAGCTCTACAAGAGTCTGAAAATGCTACTTATTTAAACTTGGTATATGAATCAAATCCTGATAAATTGGAAGCTACCCCAGGCAATTTGATGGTACCATTAATCAAAGCGGTACAAGAATTGAGTGATATGGTCAAACAACAACGTGTTGAATTTAATGATAAAATAACTCAACAACAGTTAGAAATAGATTATTTGAAGTCAAAATTAAATAATTAAACTATTAAAATAACTCGTTAATGGCGGTTGTTTTCATACTATTTATAATGGAATGAAAATATTTACACCCACTTTAAAAGGATTAACGGATCAAATAGGTGATTTTCACCTAACAGGCAGTCTAAAACCTAGTACAGGTACATTAAATGTAACCGCCAGTTACGCCATAACCGCCAGTTATGTAATGAATGGCGGCGGTTCTGGATCATCAGGCAGTAGTGGTACCGCTGGTAGCAGTGGTCAAACCGGCAGTAGCGGAAGTAGTGGTACCAGCGGTAATACTGGATCGAGTGGTAGTAGTGGTACAAGTGGCTTGGATGGCAGTAGTGGATCTAGCGGTACAAGTGGTGTAGATGGTAGTAGTGGATCTAGTGGAACAAGTGGTGTAGATGGTAGTAGTGGATCTAGTGGAACAAGTGGCGTAGACGGCAGCAGTGGTAGTGCTGGCAGCAGTGGTACGAGTGGAAGTAGTGGAGAAAGTGGTACCTCCGGTTCAAGTGGTAGCAGTGCTTCAAGTGGTTCATCTGGATCTAGTGGTGAGTCCGGTTCAAGTGGTAGTAGTGGTACAAGTGGAAGTAGTGCTTCAAGTGGTAGCAGTGGTACAAGTGGAAGTAGTGCTTCAAGTGGTAGCAGTGGTACAAGTGGAAGTAGTGCTTCAAGTGGTAGCAGTGGTACTAGTGGATCGTCTGCTTCAAGTGGAAGTAGCGGTACAAGTGGAAGTAGCGGTACAAGTGGAAGTAGCGGTACAAGTGGAAGTAGTGCTTCAAGCGGAAGTAGTGGTACATCTGGTACATCTGGTACTGTTGGTTCAAGTGGAACCTCTGGCAGTAGTGGCAGCAGTGGCAGCAGTGGCAGCAGTGGCAGCAGTGGTACAAGTGGTAATAGTGGTAGTAGTGGTACATCAGGTACTAGTGTAGCTGTAAGTGGTACTACAAATACTATTGTTAAATTCACTAGCAGTACAACTATTGGTGATAGTAATACTACAGATATTACTCATAGTATAAATGTTAATGGAGTTGTTGTTGGTAGGGGTACTGGTAACATTATAGGCAATACGGTGGTGGGTAATAGTGCTTTAGCTAATAATACTACAGGAGCATTCAACAGTGTATTCGGCTATAAAGCATTGAATGCAAATACAACTGGTTCATACAATACAGCTGTTGGTGGTTGGGCTTTAACTAATAATACAAGTGGTGTTAGTAATAGTGCTTTCGGATATAAAGCTGGAACAAACAATACTACAGGAAATGCTAATGCTGCATTTGGATGGTATAGTTTATCTAGTAACACATTTGGTAGATACAATGCTGGATTTGGTGCAGGAACTTTACTATCAAATACAACCGGTAATAGAAACGTAGCGGTTGGTACTAATGCTTTGAGACTAAATATTATAGGTAGTAATAATACAGCGGTAGGTCAATTTGCACTTTATAATAATAAAGCTGATAATAATAATGCATTTGGTTATAAATCTTTATTTACTAATACAACAGGTACAAGTAATACTGCTGTTGGTTTGAATAGTTTACTAAGTAATACAATTGGTAATTATAATACGGCTGTAGGTCAACAAACATTGCAAGCAAATACAACAGGTTCAAGCAATACAGCCGTTGGTTTACAAGCATTATATAGTAATACAATAGGTACGAATAACGTTGCGATGGGCCATGCATCATTATTTTATAATACCACAGGTAGCAGTAATAGCGCTTTCGGTTTTTATTCATTATTAAGAAATACTATAGGTGTAAGTAATAGCGCTTTTGGTCGAAGCTCATTACAAGAAAATACCACTGGTAATTATAATACCGCTGTGGGTGCTTCTGCTTTACAAAGTAATACAATAGGTACTAATAATAGCGCGTTTGGATTTCATTCTTTGTTATATAATACTACAGGCGTTAATAATAGTGCATTCGGATATAGATCTTTATATAGTAATACTATTGGTACAAACAATAATGCTTTTGGTTTTAATAGTTTGAGAAATAATACCACTGGTATAAATAATACCGCTGTTGGTTCTAGTGCTTTAGCAAGTAATACAGTTGGTTCAAATAATACGGCAACTGGTCTAGGCGCATTACAAAATAATACCACAAACAATAACAGTGCATTTGGTTATAAAGCATTATATAACAATACAACTGGCACAAATAACACTGCTGTAGGTTATGCTACTTTAGTTTCTAATACTACGGGTGTCGCTAATACAGCTGTTGGTAGAAGTGCATTACAATTAAATGTATCGGGTCAAACAAACAGTGCATTTGGTCATTATTCGATGCTTTATAATACCGGTGGAACGGCTAATAGCGGATTTGGGTATCGATCTTTATTAAAAAATACAACAGGTAATTCTAATACAGCTGTTGGTCGTCAGAGTTTATCTGCTAATACATTTGGTAGTTATAATACATCAATCGGTGCTGCTGCAGCAAGTTCAAATATAACAGGCACAAGAAACACCATCGTCGGATATGGCGCACTTCTTAATAGTGTTACTGGAACCAACAATTCTAGTTTTGGTATGTATTCATTAAAAGCCAATTTAGTTAATAATAACAGTGCATTTGGTGCTTATACATTATTTAGTAATACAACAGGTACACTTAATAATGCATTTGGTTTTCAAGCTTTACACAGTAATACTATTGGTTCAGCTAATAACGCATTTGGATATAGATCTTTATATTCTAATACCACTGGTACAAATAACAGCGCTTTTGGTCATTATGCATTGAGAAATAATACAATAGGTATTAATAGTGCCGCATTTGGTTATAGAGCATTAAGATTAAATACAACCGGTAATAGAAATACTGCTGTTGGTAAAAGTGCTTTGGAAAGTAATCTTACTGGAAATAATAACAGTGCATTTGGTTATGCTTCATTGATTAATAATTTGGCATCTGCAAATAGTGCATTTGGTTATTTATCACTGTATGCTAATACAACGGGTGGACAAAATAGTGTATTTGGATTTAAATCGATGGTATCAAATACTATTGGTTTCAACAATAGTGCATTTGGTTTTTATTCTTTACTAAGCAATACAACAGGTGCAAATAATACGGCAGTAGGATATAGTAGTTTAGGTGCTAATACAATTGGTGAAAGAAATACCGCAGTAGGTTTACAAGCTTTAGCATCAAATACAACTGCAAATAATAATACCTCGGTTGGTTATCAATCATTAATAAATAACACAATTGGTGGATCTAATAATGCTTTAGGTGCTAGATCATTATATAGTAATACTACGGGTGTTAACAACAATGCTTTTGGTTATAATGCTTTATACAGCAATACGATTGGTGTTAATAATACCGCAATAGGCCATCAAGCTCTTTATAGTAATACTACAGATAATAATACAGCCATAGGTTATGCTGCTTTGTATGTTAATACTACAGGTCGTGGAAATACGGCGGTTGGTGTTAATTCTATACTTTCTAATGCAGTTGGCGTATTTAATACGGCTGTAGGACATAGATCAATGCAAGTTGGTGCTGGTGGCAGTACCAATTCTGCTTTCGGCGCATATACATTATACAATAATACAGGTAGTGATAATATTGCTATCGGTTTAAACGCATTATTTACAAATACAGCTGGTTCTAATAACGTTGCAATTGGTAGAGATTCATTGTTGTATAATACTACCGGCGGCAAAAATGTTGCCGTTGGTAAATTAAGTTTAACAACAAATACAACCGGTTCAGCTAATAGTGCATTTGGTTATCAATCATTATATAGCAATACAATTGGTATCAATAATAACGCTTTCGGCGCATATGCATTATATAATAATACTACAGGCAGTTATAATATTGCTATGGGCAACGCTGCATTACTAAATAACACCATAGGTTTACATAACATTGCAATTGGTAATAATGCAATGAGATTTAATACATTTGGTTATAGTAATATTGCTATCGGATTAAATGCTTTGTATTATAACACAACAGGTGGAACTAATATAGCAATCGGTCAGCAATCGTTGGTACTAAATACAAGCGGAGTAAGAAATGTTGCTGTAGGTTATCAAACTTTAGCGGGCGTTACAACTGCCGCTAATAACGTTGCTATTGGATATCAATCATTATATAATAATACAACTGATAATAATACTGCGGTAGGTTATAATAGTTTATATTCCAACACAATTGGTACGGCTAATACCGCAACTGGATTAGGATCTTTACAAGGTAATACTACTGGTTCATTAAACAATGCATTTGGTAATTTATCATTATATACTAATACTACTGGTATTAGAAACAATGCATTTGGTTATTATGCTTTGGGTAAAAACTCAGCTGGTAGTAGAAACAGTGCATTTGGTCACAACGCACTATCAAATAATACCACAAACAATAATAGTGCATTTGGTAATCAAGCATTGTTGAATAATACAATTGGTGCATCTAATAATGCTTTTGGTCATGTAGCGTTATCAGGCAATACAACTGGTAGTGCAAATAACGCATTTGGTGCTTATGCTTTACAGAAAAATACAATTGGTCAACATAATATTGCAATTGGTGATGTACCATTGTATGAAAACTTGACTGGTAACTATAATATAGCAATTGGTAGTAGTGCTTTAAGACAGAATGTAAGTGGTAATAATAATACCGCTGTAGGTTACTTATCTCTTTATTATAATACCACAAACAATAATAGTGCTTTTGGTTATAAAGCGTTATTTAGCAACACAATAGGTACAGGAAATAATGCATTTGGTTATGGATCTTTATATGCTAATACAACGGGTGTTAATAATAGTGCTTTTGGTTTAAATGCTTTGGGTACCAACTCAATAGGTAGTGCTAATACCGCCGTAGGTGTAAATTCTTTATTGTATAATACTACTGGTAGTAATAATACAGCTGTAGGTAGAAGCGCTTTACAAAACAATACAATAGGCACAAGCAACAGTGCATTTGGTTCTTATGCTCTTTTAACTAATACAACTGGAAATAATAATACTGCTATCGGATTGAATTCAATGAGACTGAATACAATCGGATCAAATAATACCGCTGTTGGATTGGAAAGTTTATATAATAATACGACAGGAATACAAAATACCGCTGTTGGTAGAAGTGCTTTAGTAAGTAATACAATAGGTACCGCTAATAATGCCTTTGGCTATAAAGCTCTATATAGCAATACTACCGGAGTAAATAATACTGCGGTTGGACATGTATCATTATATACAAATACAACGGGTATTAATAACGTAGCAGTTGGCTATGGTAGTTTATATAGTAATACAACAGGTGGAAATAACGTAGCACTTGGTGTTAATGCATTGAATGTAAATACAGGTGGCAATAGTAATATTGCAATTGGTCGTGATGCTTTATTATATAATACTACTGGAATTCAAAATGTAGCTATAGGTAGTAGTGCAATGGGATCGAATACCATTGGAGCAAACAATATTGGAATTGGACATCAATCGTTAGCAAGTAATACCACTGGTGTAAATAACGTATCTGTAGGTGTCAATAGTTTATTATCCAATACGAGTGGTCAAGATAATACAAGCGTTGGTAGAGCATCAATGCAAAATAATACAATTGGCAATTGTAATAGCTCTTTTGGTGCATATACATTACAAAATAATACTACTGGTGGAGCTAATAATGCATTTGGAAGATTTGCTTTAAGAGCAAATAGTTCTGGTTATAACAATAGTGCATTTGGTAATTACTCTTTAAGATATAATACTATCGGTACAGCTAATAGCGCTGTAGGCCATCAAGCGTTATATACAAATGTTAATGGAAATAACAATACAGCGGTTGGTTTTTATGCTCTTTATAGTAATATTGCAAGTAATAACAATGCATTTGGTTATAAATCTCTTTTCTCAACTACTACAGGTGGAGACAATTCTGCATTTGGTTTCAAGTCGTTGCAATTAAATACCGGTGGAAATCTTAATAGCGCATTTGGTAGTTATGCTTTGGGATCAAATACTACGGGTGTTAGAAATACAGCTGTAGGTAGAGTTGCTTTAGCTAGTAATATTGTTGGATCATATAATAATGCATTTGGTTATGGTGCGTTGTATAGTAACACAACTAATTCTAATAACGCATTTGGTTACAATGCGATGAGAAACAATACGACCGGTTATTCAAACGTTGCGATGGGTAACAATGCATTGAGTACTAATACAATAGGATCACTAAATACAGCTGTAGGACTTGGTTCATTATCTGCTAATACAACTGGTAGTAATAATTCGGCTTTTGGTACATATGCACTGAATTCTAATACAACAGGTGCTTTTAATACAGCACTTGGTCGTAGTGCATTATCACTCAATACAGTAGGTAGTTCAAATACCGCTGTTGGTTTTCAAGCTTTGGAAGCTAACACAGCAAGTAATAATAGTGCTTTTGGTTATAAAGCATTGGTCGTTAACACAACTGGTACAGCCAACAGCGCATTTGGTGCTAGAGCTTTAACTACCAATACAGTTGGTCAGAGAAATAGTGCATTTGGATTTGATGCTTTAAGATATAATACTAATGGTACTAGTAACAGCTCTTTTGGTTACAGATCATTACAGAAAAATACTACAGGAGCAAATAACTCGGCATTTGGAAAAAGTTCATTGCTAAACAATACAATAGGCACAGGTAATACAGCGGTTGGTGTTTCTAGTTTATTTTATAATAGCACTGGTGGAAATAATAGTGCATTTGGTAATTACGCTTTAGGTATTAATAC
>Ga0315903_10002919_pt1 | contig 24368 bp, 52 predicted proteins | sample LakEriMetagenome_7_FD_203524 | JGI IMG/M metagenome (GOLD analysis project Ga0315903, IMG submission 203524) | Freshwater fungal communities from buoy surface, Lake Erie, Ohio, United States - Buoy 2 MA119 | ecosystem: Environmental > Aquatic > Freshwater > Lake | place: USA: Lake Erie, Ohio... | reverse complement strand
ATATGGGAGTGGTAGGACTCGAACCTACGAAGTCGAATGACGAGAGATTTACAGTCTCCTGCAATTGCCACTATGCGACACTCCCTACTACTATTCTACTTCCCCTTCATACTTACAAATTTCAATTTTAGTATTACCTCGTGCTGATACACTTGGCCAAAATGCAATGTCATGTTCATCCAACTCTATATCACCAAACGTATTCTTTAGTTCTAATACCGCTTCTTCACGTGTTGCATATGGATGTGGAGTTACCACACCATTGTATGTAATATAATACATAAATTCTCCGTAAATGTCAATAGCGGGGGAGGGACTCGAACCCTCGACCTCGGCATTATGAGTGCCGCGCTCTAACCGACTGAGCTACCCTGCCTTATTGGAACCAACGATACATACCTAATGCATCAATCAACACCCATACTGCGTTAACCATTATCATTGGTACATCACGTTTATCATAAAAAGTGTGTAACATTCCAAGGTGACCAAATAGTAGTAATAGATATGCTAGTGAATAAGGAACGGACAGTTTACCTGCTAACATGATACCACCGATAATCAAAATTAATATTGCCCACCACTTACGCCGGTGAATACGATGTTCACCCGTATCTGTCAGTGTGACCGGTTTAATTGCTAAAAATTCTTTAGTTTTACGAATTGGCATAATATTATAGGTAAATCATTTTGAGGATAACTGCTGTCATATTTAATGTAAAATTAATAGCTGCAAATATAGCAAGAATTGTTATACCCAGTTGTAATTGTTTTAACTTTTCTCGTATTGCTTCGTCTTCTCTTATTTTTTCAACTATAGTTTTTTGATGTAACGCAGGCAATTTTGGTGTTTTTTTTATATTATATCGTAATTCTACACCTTCGATGTAGTATTCACCGAATGTATCTTCTGCATCAGATACTTTTCCTACAATATAAGGTACTGTTTCTGGTAATACGTGCGCAATAGAAAGGTCTATTAATATTGGTACTTTTGTTTTAGTAACAACAACTAAGTGTACATCAAACTGATTTTCTCTCATATGTAAACCGTCATAACCAATGAAGTTGTATATGGGTGGATTGTGGTTTGTGTTTTTAATAGATAAAAAACATTCTACCATTTTAGACTCTATACCCTCGTGGCGTAACATAGAAGATAACAAATCACTTGCACCTATACAATTACCAGTAAATCGGTCCAATAATCCGTTTTTAACTACACTATCAATTATACGTTGTATTGCATGGTATTCAGGTAATTCTGTTATGTCTACCTGTTTGTTTATTATAAAATTTGACATATTAATAATTTTCCATATCAATGTTGAAGCTCCCAGTGAGGGATTTGAACCCCCGACCCTCTGATTAACAGTCAGATGCTCTAACCAACTGAGCTAACTGGGAATACTACTTAATTTACTAATACTATTTGCTGCTCAGAAACTACGTACAACGTCTTTCCTTCAATATCAACCTTTGTTGCATTGAACTTGGGAAAGTATACCGTATCACCTTCTGTCACATTAGGAATCAATCGTTGACCATTATCCATTATACGACCAAGACCAACCTTTATCACGGTTCCATAAATTACTTGACCCTCTTGTGCGGTTTCTGGGATATATAATCCAGACGCCGTTTGTTTCTTTTCTAAAGGCACTTCCACTAATACATTATCATTCAATACTCGCATAAACCCTCCTCAGGTCCACAATGCCAAATAATATTTTCCAAACAATTCTAATCCTTCTTTTACACGTGTAAGATACTCTGGATTCTCATCTCTGTGTTCGTGTATTTCATCCGTAACAATCTGTTCAAACGACCAAATCATTTTATCCAACATTTCCTGCCATTTAGTACTACAGTCGCAGGAACCAGACGTACACTCATTCATATCAATTCCCAAACACGGATGACCTGTTTCTAAACTATCTTGTTTAAACTTTACCAACGCAGGATGGATAATCAACGCTAACGTATGGTCAAGACTCCACGTATCAAAGTCATCAATCTGAACTGAAATCTTTCGTTGTGTAGTAAACTTTTTTGGATACTTACCAATGTTAACTTTCAAAAGTCACCCCGTTCTAAAAATTGTGCGATATACCAAGTTGCAACCGCAACCGATATGGCGACAAACAGAAATCCAAGTACAGCAAACTTCATATCTTATTCAGATTTCACCTGAAGTTTTTCATATGTCTCAATAAGAAGCTCTTTCTTTTCATTCCATTCAGCTTCTGACAACTTATGAAATCCAACACACTTTCCGTCTTCACGGGGACTACGACCACAACCGCACATAGTATTCTCCTTGTTTTCGTAATATAGTTTCATTCGTTCTTCATACGATAAATCTTTTCGTTGAAGATGTGGATAGAGTTTTACAAACTCACGATACTGATAATCATTCGGCATATATTCTCCACAAGCGGGCGATGGGACTCGAACCCACGACAACGTGCTTGGCAAGCACGGACTCTACCACTGAGCTACACCCGCAATAGTATTTAATCTTCGTCAGTAATATCTATATCATACCGATATGACTTTTCTTCGGTAGTGACATATACCGCACCAATAGCAAACACCATCATTCCAACACAGACAATTGCTAATGCGATGTATTCTAACATATAGTCTCCTGTTTAAATTATGCATCCACTAGGAATCGAACCTAGAACCTGGTGATTAAGAGTCACATGCTCTGCCAATTGAGCTATGGATGCTTAGTCAGAGCCACAAGTCGGGTTTGAACCGACGCGCTCTCGATTACAAATCGAGTGCTCTACCAACTGAGCTATTGTGGCAAACAATGCGCCAAGAGGGACTCGAACCCCCACGGTTACCCGCCAGCTCCTAAGGCTGGTGCGTCTACCAATTCCGCCATTAGCGCATTACGGACAGGGAGGGATTCGAACCCCCGGAGGCTTTCACCTCTTCGGTTTTCAAGACCGATGCAATAAACCACTCTACCACCTGTCCAACAACTATTATCTTACGTATCTATGATTATAGTGACTTGTATGATAACTCATACGGTCATTGTACTGACCAAGATAGTTTACATCCTTGATAAATACACACACGTAATCATTCCAAATGTCTGAAATGGGTTTGTGAGTATAGTTTTCCACCACTTCATTATTTACAAAACCGTTTCGCTTTCCCCACTTCGCCAACGCCTTACCACTATCAGGAAAAAATCTCCAACAATCAACGGGATACGTGTGGTACACTCCGTCCGACGGCGAGTTCAAATAAAACAGTCCATTCGGTTTCAGTACTCGCATAATTTCTAGATACGTCATCCAGAAAAATTCATCGTGTTCAAAGCATGACGTACTAACGACGAAATCAAACGTATTATCGGGAAATGGAAAATTAAAGACATCAGTTAAGATTATGTCAACGTTTGGTCCGTTTTCTAAATCCATACCAATGTATTCTGCATCTTCCCGTTTCAAAGAACGTAAAACAGGAATATTCTCATTTAAACCCGAGCTACCCACATCAAGTATCTTAGTGTTGGGTTTCTTGTTTACATAAGAATCAAAAAATAACTTTGCGTTTAAAAATGCTGTATCATGCATAATATTAATTCTAAATAAAAGTGGGGAGAACCATCGGCCCTCCCCACCTTTACTTAGGGATACCGATTAAGCTACGGTGTATGCCGAAATAGCACGACCCTTAGCCTGCGGACGACTCGACGGCATCATACCAACGAACTCGAACATCTCACTGCTGAAAACAGAATTGATGAACGAAAGACGGGTACGAGTCTGCTGCTCACGAACACCATCCCGAGTAAGATAGGTGTGAACATCGTCGGCGGTCACAACGCCAGTCGAACGACGATTGGCAAGTGAACGGAGGTACGACATAATACGACGAGTGGTGCTCATGCGCTCCTGCTCATTGTACGAACGAACCTCAAAACGGGTGTTACGACTACGATTACGCTTACGCTTAGCCATACAAATAACCTCTCTATAATAGAGTTTTTTACTTGTTGTTACCCCGATGTGGGTAAGTCAACATTTTAAACATATACTTCTTTTGTCTATTCGTCAAGACCTGTTAAAATTATTGTTTATAAATATAAATTAATATTAAAACTGGTCACCAACGATAGACACCTGCTGATTGATACGCTTACTGAGAATTTCGCACAGTTCATTTACGTAATCAACAGTTCCCTCGACATCACCATACCAGAGCTTACCAAACTCACGGGTACCGATGATGACATCCCGAGTAACAAACCGACCTTCCTGTAACATATTACCAACGGGACCAAATAACTCTGTTGCAACTTGCACTGCCGGGGTTACATCTTCTTCTGTGTAGAACATAGTGCCTCAAACGATTTGAGGTTTTGGATTTGCCACCAAAGATGGCACGGGGTTGACTTCACTGTATTTGAACGCATAACATCTCGTACATAATGTTTGTACAAGTGGAAGGTCGGTTCTACGAAGTCCGTGTATACCGCACTCTTCACATATTTTAGCTGACATACGTTCAATACGATATTCAACTGATTGAAGTATAAAATCTTGTACTGTGTTTGTCAAGTCGGAACGTTTAAAAATTACTGACAACATTCCATTCTTTCTTTCTATTACATATATACCATCACAAAACGACAACTGGTCCTGAATAGCATAAATCTTTTCTATAAGACTATGCCACCCAGAACCAAAATTATTTAGTATATTTTCTTTAATCATGTTTTTAAACTCTTTTCTTTTTGCTTCTTTTTCTTTTACAGGGAATTATACTAAAGCGCGCACCTTCCCCGTTATGAATAAACGGTGTTTATTTCATTCAATCAGTTTTGTGAGCGCTCTATGTATCCTACAACAGTACTGTAATTCGTGTCAAGGGGGTTACTTCTTTTTCCAAGGTTCTTCCCCTTCTCCTTCACTATCTTCTTCATCGGAATCAGTCATTTCGTTTTCTTCAAAACGACGAATACCATCTTCAAATGACTTTCGTAAATCATCAAATCCTTCTGGTGGCATATTACCACGTGACGGTGGACGAACGACCATCATTTGTTCTGCCGAACTTCTGATAGCATCCACAAATGTTTCTGCGGCGTCCATAGTCGCTTGAGAAGTTTTTTCTATTTTGTTGACTTTGAGTGCCATTACTTGCATCATTCGGTGCATAGCGGCAACTTCTAATTGTAATTTATTAAATATGACTACACTTGCGATAAGTGCAAACGCTGCCATTCCTACAAACAACCCAATAATAAACATTGTCATATAACCTACCTTAAAAGAAACGTCCGACACTTATACATAGTATCGGACATTTTGTTTTATTTAAAATGTACGAAAACCTTTTTATCCAATACCAAATCCAGATTGATTTCTCAACTGCGGTGGACATTGACACTGCTCGAATTCATCCGTTACTGAATTATATTTGTACCACCATTGATACGGTTTCATGAAATCAATACATGGACGAATCACGTTCAACATACTTTCCTCAATTACAGCGTATTGATACGTTAGTCCGTCAGATAAATTATTACTATTATTTTTTACGGACAGTTCCGCATATCTGAATTGCGTATAAATAACTGGCGTTCTACGGACACCCAAAATTTTATCCGTATTCAAATCTATAACCGTTACGGTATAGACTGTCGGATTAGTCATCTTTACGTTCTCTCAAGGTGAACTCACCAGTCTGCTCTTTATATTCCGCAAGTTCATGGCGTAATGCAGTAAGTTCTGCTTGAAGCAATGTGGTGACTTCCACTTGATGGTAATACTTTTCTCTCCATTCATCCAATTCTTTTTGGAGTTGGTGGAGTTCTTCTTTTACCGTATCAAGCTCTTCCCGAAGTTCTTTACGTAATTCTAGATGTTCGGTTAGATTGTCTTTTCTTCTATCTGTCCATTTCGTGGCAAACTTCATCAACACACCGACTACCAATCCTGCGATTGTCGCGGTAACCGTTGAATTCAATTCACCGAGAATTTCAGTCAATTGCATTATGTGTCCTCAAAAAAGAAGGTTACGAGAACCTTAAGAACCCTTTTTGATGACCTTTGAGAATACCTCTGTAAAATTTATACTTCTAGCAAACGTAAAATGAAATACTGCGGTAGCCATAATAACCGATGTTATCACACTCAACATAGAATGTTCCGTGTGAATCAACGAACCAACGATTATACCAAACATAAATCCGATAGTCATACAAATTGGATTACGTGGTTCGCACATTACGCTACGGCGGTCACTCCGTCTACGTTCTACCATAAATATCTCCGATAGTACAATTACTGTAAGTTATCAAGGACGTAACGGTTACATAACGGTTCGTTTCTCATAACTATCAGCGTATCACGGGCTGACCTTGCAATACTCAGGAACGAGGGACAGACGACATTTTGCCGTTCGCTAGCTCGCCGTTGACTAAAATTATCATACGTGTACAACCCATACAAGAACACCAGTGCACCAGTCAAGTACATAAACGTGTTCTTTAACCGCACAAATGCGGTGTCCACATCATAACCTTTTACCATAAGTGTTTACTCCTCGTAGAATTCAATGTCATCCAATTCGATGTCCGAATTGACACCGACGATGCCATCTTGGTCCAACAAGTCCGACATATCCAATGCGTGTTGTACATAGTCTAACGCATCGGCTTCGTTCTCACCATATACAATCAAGTTAACAGGTACGATATACTTATTCAGTTTATTCATAAAATTCTCGTTTTGTACAGTATACATCAATCCTATTGAGTTGTCAAGACCCTTTATAAAAGATGTTCGCAGCGTTCATCCACGGTTTTATATGTTTATATATCCGCATGGAAAATATATTATCACTTGGGTAATGTACCCCACCTTCCAGTCTCGTCCGTCCCACATCTAACACGAACTTCATCAAGTCGGACGCTAGCTCCGGGTGCCGTTGCATATAAATATGACGAAAGAACAAACTCAACAATGTATGTCCACCGGGATACGAGGAATCACTAGCATCCGTCTTTAACATCGGATATAAGGGAACACCATATACTGCAGCAGTTTGGAATGGTCGGGGACGATTATATACCACCTTCAAGTAGTCAATGATGGGGTCATATAAGTCCAGTTGCAACTTAATCTGTTCTGCGGTTTCGGTCACCCCATACGACATTAACCATTCACTCATTACGGCAAAGAGGTCTTTATCCACCCGTTCTATATACTGAAGTCTCTCCATATCCACAGATTTCTGTAATTCCAATAGATACCAGAGTTCTTCCACCGTTTCCTCCTCACCAGGATACGGCATCCCCTTCAACTCATCAAACAATCCCATACCGTTCCATGCAGGCAATAAGAGACTGTTCTTGATAGTCATCACACTTTGATACGACGGATTCCCATATATCATCAACTACTCCTTAGGATAGACCATTATAAATAGTATAATAAATCTCTACCATAGGCAAAAAAATTCCGCTCGGATTTTTAGCGTACATTACATGGGTAATACAAGATTTCCCATACAGGAAAATACCGTATAAGAAAATGTCCTATAGGCAAAAAATTAGGCTCGCAACGCACACTACCCACCCAGGGCCCCCCGCACCACCCCCACCCATGGCCATTCCCTAAAAAGTCAACCCCAATTGTAACGGAATTGTAACGACGGCTGCGCCCCCTTGTGGTGGTGGGGGGTATGTGGTATATTACGTTCACACTCAACAAGGACAACGCAATGCTGCTGAACCTCATCATCATCCTCGCCACCCTCTATATGGGCTACAACGTGGTCCTCGGCTTTCGGGGGAAGTAAGATGAACCTCACCCAGATGGATACCCAGAAGCTCCTGTGGCTCGTCGAGAGCTGCGAGAAGATGCTCACCAAGCTCGTCTTCCGTGAGGAGTGGTGCGAAATCTATGACACGCTCGAGGAGTACCGCCATGAGCTTCGTCGTCGGGGTGCCTTCTAATGGCGGTCCTCGTCTTTGGGGTCTACCTGTTCCTCTGTATGGTAGCCTATGGGGTGTATGAATATTTGACAGAATTGTAACAATTTTTTGCCCCCCTTGTGTTTTGCCCCTTCCCTGTGTATATTACGTTATATGAACAACATCTACTACAGCAACGACCACATCCTCGTCGAAACCCCGACGACCACTTGGGCCATCCTCGGCACCACTTGGGAAACCCTTTGCCCCGAGCGGTCGGACGACGACCTTCGGACGATGACCGATGAGGATTTCGAGCAGTACCTCGTCGGGTACGGGAGCCCGAGGGGGTTCTTCGAGGTCGAGTGACCCCCTTGACAAACTGACCCCAACGTAGTATATTGAGACATCATCCAAACAGAGGAAAGTATGACCAACGTATTCGTCGTGACAACCAAGCAGGAAGAGCAGGTCGAGGTCGTGGGGGTGTTCCTCACGATGGAGTCCGCTCGGGATTTCTGCACTACCCTTCCCCTTCACGAGCTTGACGCCGTGAACATCTGGCCCCAGGAGGTCAAGTAAGATGGCTACCCGTAGCTTCATCGCCAAGTATGACCGCAACGAGAACGAGTACACCGCCATCTATTGCCATTGGGATGGGTACCCAGAGGGTGTGGGGTTCACGCTCCGTGACCACTACACTTCGAGCGGACAGATTGACACGCTTCTGACCTACGGTGACATCTCTTCGCTCCACGAGGACACGAACGATACGAAGGCGGTATCGTTTCAGGTGACGCAGGGTGACAAGAACGCCCTCCCAATCACCTTCAAGTACTTCTCCGATGTGGTGGAGCACTATCGTCGGGCGGGATGTGAGTATGGGTATGTGTGGATGGACGGACTCTGGGAGTGCTACGCTCTGGACCCTCAGCAGATTAACCTCTACGTAGAAAATCTTCAGACTGCCTCTTGACATTTCACCCCCAACGTAGTATATTACGTTCATAACCTTCAAGGAGAAACAATGCAGTCCAATGTCCGTGCTGAGTTTGAGTTCCTGAATCGCCTTCGTGAGAGTGGGGAGACGAATATGTTCGGTGCCTCCCCGTACCTCGCCTGTGCCTTCGACCTCCCCAAACGTGAGGCCAGCAAGATTCTGGTCGAGTGGATGCAGTGGGTGAACGAGGAGCCGTCACGGGTGAACCTGTGAGCCGCAAGCCCCTCTACCCCGAACACGGCATGCTGTATGATGTCGCAATGATGGAGGCCGAGGAGGAGTATAAGGCCTGGGTCAAGTCCCGTAAGGGGAAGAAAGGCATGAAGGTGTTCGCTATTCGGTCAAACAAAATGGAGAATGAAGATGCCGATATTTAAGGTCGAGGGAGTCAAGGGTGACCACGTTATCAGCGAACACGCCAGCAGTGAGACGAAGGCAGGGTGGGTGGCGGCATTCTATGTCGAGGCAGGTTATAAGGTCACCATCACCGAAGTCACCCCCTTGACAAGCAGGACTAGGTAGTATATATTTAGTGTATAGTCGGTGAGGGGTTATAGCCGGTAGCCAGATTGGGTTAACCAAGGTGCGAAAGTGCGCCTCTCATCGTCCCACGCATAGTGGGGAAGGTTTGGTCCACCTCGGGTAGCCATCCCTAAGAACGGACCACCCACAGAACGGGCGTTGTGGTATGGGTACCCGAACCACCTAACGCTAACAGGGGTTTACTTACCGAGTTCCCCTAAATAAAAAACTCCGACGATTAGCCCACGACACGGGCATATACGGTAGGCTATAACTGTGGTGGCGACATCGCAGAGGACGGTAGCAGTGCAGTCGGTATACCCGCGTCAGCCGCGATACAACCGGACACAAGTACCGATAATCCGGATTGTGTGGTCATTGAGAAAGCAAGCTACAGCCAACCCGTAGGGAACCCCCGCATCTCAAACTGGTGCGGGGGTTCTTTTTGCCGCCCGTGATAAAACAACCCGAAGAAACCCCGAAGGAATTGTAACAATATAAAATACCCCTTGTGGTTCTCCGATATAAGGTTATATTTAGGGTAACTTCCAAACGGAGAACGCAATGAAGTACACGATTCGCAAGCAGGACACCATCACCACCAACTACGGCGTGTTCTGGGGCCACGCGTTGGTGGAGGGTGGGTTCCGTGACCGCTCCAACGCGGAGGACACGTTGGAGTGGTTCCAGATGCACTACCCGCAGGGCCCCCATACCTATCGGGAGGTCGCGGGGTGGGGCTTGACCCCCGACCGATAAAAGGTTATATTACATTCAACCCAAATGGAGAACGCAATGAACGGTTTCGACGATTTCGACACGCAGGTGACCGCCGAGGAGTTTTACGATGGGTGGACAGAGGACGAGGCGGACTATCAGTCTCCCGTGCAACCCTCTGGGGATGCGGTATACGAGATGAGTTGGGATGACATAGCGGCGCAGTGGGATGATGACCCGAACCCTTACGCTGGCACCTATTCGGAGGAGTAAAAGAAAAATGATCACGATTCGTCGGCAGTCCCCGATCACCGGTATCACCCATACCACCGAGCTCGACCTCACGCCCGAGCAGTTCAACGAGGCGTTCGAAGCGTGGCAGAGTGGGGTACTGATTCAGTATGCGTTCCCTACGCTCGACGCTGACCAGCGGGAGTTCATCAAGACCGGGATTACCCCGGCGGATTGGGACGTACTTTACGAGGGTGAGTAAGATGGCGAAGATGAAGCTGCACGACGAGACGCACTGCGTCTACTGTGAGAAGCCCCTACCCATCAAGGGAGTTTTTAAAAACTACTGCGGCAGGGACTGCGCGTGGAAGGATGGGGACCGCTGGGAGAGTGACCGGCGTTCCGATATGGCACGGTACTACGAGGTATAAGGGAGCCCCTTCGGGGGCTTTTTTATTGCGGGTGCGTTTTATCAGCGCGTCCAGGTATTCCTACGCTTGTCCAATTGTAACGAAATAAAGAAATATCAGCAGACCCCTTGTGTTTTTTCAATAAAGGGTTATATTCAGTATATACTCAAATGGAGAAAGAAATGCAGACCAAGACCGAGCTGGAAACCGTGATTGACGCCTTCCTCACCAAGTACCGTGCGCAGTACGGGAACGACAGCTACGCCGCTGGGTACTTTTCGTCGTGGATTCAGCAGTTGGCGAAGGAAGACCCGTGGTTCGAGGCCCGTGTCATTCGTCAGCTCACCTACTCTATGGAGATTTGCAAGTAATGCGTAAGTACACGTTCACCCGCAGTGCCATCATTGAGGAAACCTACGTCATTGAGGCGGTTGATGAGGCTGATGCGTGGGAGCAGGTTCGTGATGGGGCTGACCCCGTTCATCAGCTGTTTCTGGATTACTACACCGACGATTTCGTGCTGGAAGATTCCGGGGACACCCCCTTGACTTCTATTCAATAATAGGTTATATTTAGTACACACCCCAAATGGAGATTTTCAAGTAATGCCCAAGTACACGTTTACCCGCAGTGCCATCGTGCAGGAAACCTATTTCGTTGAGGCAGAGTCGGAAGCCGAGGCGTATGACATCATTCGGGAAAGCCCCGACCAGCCCGTTGTGGATTCGGAGTTTCTGGATTGGTTCACCGATGACTTTGTGTGCGAAGATGGGGATACCGTCTGTATGGATTGTTTGTCAGCTGTCCCCAAGAAGGCGACCGTGGCCACGACGGCAGGACGTATCGTGTGCATAGAGTGTGCAGAGTCCACGGTTTGACCCCCTTGACATTTATTCAAAAATAGGTTATATTCAGTATAACCTCAAACGGAGAACAAAGTGAGCAAGACGATTCGGACCCCCCACGGTAACATCAACAAGTACACGGTGACGCTGGTGAACGTGGCGGACATCTATGACCACCTCGGGCTGACCGACGACGAGGTTGACCACATCGCTGATGTCGCGTGGCGTAACGTGTCCTACGGTGACTCAAACTTTACCCTTGTCGGGAATGTGTATGCTCTTGACCAGATGTTGGATGCGTATGAGGACTATCACCAGGTGGTTATTGCGAATAAGTCAATGACCCGTGATGATTTCGCCAATAAGTTCTGGGAGATTGTGGGTGAGGCTGATTACATCAACTTGGAGTTCTTCTAATGAGTAAAGAGGCAGAAGACATCATCGTTGCGTATCTGATTGGATACGCCGTCACAACCGTTAGTCTCAAACTGACAAAGAAAAATAAGTGATTGAATGGGGGTTGACAAAAGACCGTTGACCAGTTAAACTTCATATAGTAAGTAAAAAACACTAAACAACTAAACGAGGATAAACAGATGAGCAAGACCGTTGGACTGGACCGAGCTGTAGAGTACGTTGAGAAGTTGGAGCAGTTCCGAGCTGCCTTTCAGAAGGCTGACACCGATGGTCGGGACACTACCGATATCGTGAGTATTGAGACTGGACGGAAGTTTGATAAGGTTTTCGTGCAGACTTTCCATCAGGGGAAGCCTCTTCAGAAGCTTGGTCGGTATATGGTGGACCGTAATTCGTGGGTCATCTACGGTATCAAGTCGTGGGCGCAGATTAATGAGCGTCGGACCTATGGTACGCTGGATACAGTAGACCAGTACGATTGGAAGCCGTACTACGGTATCCCGAAGGTGGGGACGGAGGCTGAGAAGCTACATGAGGCTCGTGAGGCAGAGTTCGCTGCGAATTTCAAGCCCCGTGGTCGTCCCCGTAAGAATCCCTAATGAAACTCCGAATCAAGTCTAGTTTGAATCCTGCCATCTTTCGTGGTGAGAAGTTTGACCGCATCGTGGCAGGGTCCATCTGGGAAGTAAACGGGGAGAAGTGGGAGCATCAGTATGTTGCGGTCCCCCGGGGAATCACCTTTGAGCAGATTGAATGGGTGCGTGACCTTCCTCCCGTCAAGACAGAGTTGAAGGAATGGAAGATACCGAGTAGTAAGGCAGGGAAGGTTTACACAGTCAGGGAGACGCCTAGTGGAAAGCGGACGTGCTCCTGTGACGGGTTTCACTATCGTCGTCAATGTCGTCACATCAATGAGGTGAAGTAAGATGCAATGCCGGATGAAGTTAGAGAATGATAGGCAGTGCGGCAACTATGTATTCAAATGTAAAGGGTGTGGTGCCGCCGGATGCCGAAATGGGAATTGCAGAAACCAGACGTTCAATGGTACGTTGTGTCTCAAGTGTGGGAAAACCTCAGCCACGAGTTAACTAATGGATATCAAGCAGATTGAAACCGAAGCCGAGATTGCTGCTGACCAGATTGACATCAATTGGGAAGCGCTCGAGAATCCCGAACACCGAAAGGATTTCGAGACTGTGCTGAGTAAGGCAGTCAAGTTCATCCCTGAGCTAGAGTCGCTCTATACCAAGCTCACCAATGGCAAGAGCGTCATGAATGAGGACGAGGACACCCCACTCGGCTTCGAGGATGTCGAGAAGTACAGCGACCTCATCGCAGAGGAGCTGTTCAACGGGTACGTCCTGAAATCCCTATATCACAAATATACGGAAATCGAGCGGGTCATGCAGGCGGCCCTTGACAATCCAGAGTGAACCTATTATATTTAGTGTATGATTGATTACGACCTTCTGGACGAGCAGTACGAGAACGTCCCCACCAAGCAGACCATTCGTCCGTCTAGCGACCCTGTGGGGAGTCTCACCGACAACCGCCGTAAGGTGAAGCCGAATCGTGACGGCGCCCATAAGCGGATGCACTTGCAGGAGTGGGAGCGATGATGGGTATCTTTCGGAAAAAGGTAGAGGATGCGGTGCGAGAGTTCAACGAAGAGAACATTCCGGCGTCTGTCATCCCCGATGTCCCGAATGGTGAGAGTGAGGTACTGGGGCATGATGCGAACCTTTCGCTGGTCATCAGGGAGTTGGCGCCAGTGCAGTTGACCGACCTTCGGAGAGAACGTGAGAAGCTGACCAAGCGGCTTGCGGAGTTGGACGAAAAGGAAAAGACGCTCACTGCCCTCCTCGCAGTCGTCACAAAGTAAAAAACCCAAACGGCTGCAGCCTGGTTTCCCCGCCCGTCCAGCGGGGTTTTTTATTTCCCGCTGTGATAAAACATTGTAACAATTGTGTAACAAAGCCGTTATACCCCTTGACAAGCTTGTCCAACTATTGGTCCTAACCTTGTCCAATTGTAACGATTTCTATTTCCCCTTGTGTTTCTCCGATATAGGGTTATATTTCACCCATAACCTAAAGGGAGAAACAAAGAATGAAGCTGCTCACGGTCGGGAATACGAAAACGGTGAAGGGTGAGGCGATGGGCTACATGACCTTCATCATGCACCTGGCTCCGTCCACGTTGTCGGGATACAATACCTGCCCGATGGCGTCCGAGGGTTGTGCCTCGGCTTGTCTGAATACGGCGGGGCGTGGTCGCTTCACTGCCATTCAGGAAGCTCGTATCCGCAAGACCAAGTGGTTCTTTGAGGACCGTGCGACCTTCATGGCTCAGCTTGTGAAAGACCTTGAGGCCGCTGAACGTAAGGCGGAACGTGAGGGGATGATTCCGGTGTTCCGTCTGAACGGCACGAGCGATATCCGATGGGAGACGGTCCCCGTCACGATTGACGGCGTGACCTATCCGAACATCTTCCTCGCGTTCCCTAATCGGCAGTTTTACGATTATACGAAGCTTACTAATCGGAAGGTGAAGGCGTTGAACTATCACCTTACGTTTAGTCGGTCGGAGTCTAATGAGATTGATGCTCTTCGTATGTTGACCCAGCAGGGGATGAACGTTGCGGTCGTCTTTGATGAGTTGCCTGCCAAGTGGGCCGGTGTGAAGGTCATCGACGGGACCGAGACGGACCTTCGGTTTCTGGATGAGAAGGGCGTCATCGTCGGTCTGCTTGCCAAGGGTAAGGCGAAAAAGGATAACAGTGGCTTCACCGTCCTTCGGAGGGCCGCGTAATGCGTCTTTGCTTTAAGTGTAAGTGCGTCATTCCTATGGAACGGCTCGACGTACTCCCTGAGACGCAGACGTGTGTGCAGTGCAGTGGTGTCGAGAAATACGTGGGCGCAATGGTGTATGACCACAAGACAGCAGGTCGTCTTGCCTACGTCAATCCGAAGAATAAGGAAGCAGTAGAAACCCTGAAGCGATTCGTCAACCGAGCGAGGAACTAATGAAGCAGAACCTTATTGACATTGTGAAACTAATCGGCACCCCTGAGACTGAGCGGGGCTGGTACGTGGTCGAGGGCAAGCAGGGTAAGTATCACGTGAGTGCCTTAGGGGGCCGGGCTGCCAAGGGACTACGCCCAGGGGCAGAGCTGAAACTCTATCGGAATGAGACTAGGCAGATGAGTGCCTACGTCCTCGCCCGATAGGGGGTTGACAAACTCCCCCGATTGTATTAGATTTAAAGACTTCCCCAAACATCCAAGAGGATACAGATGAGCATCAAGATTGTGAAGCGTGGTCGTCCGTCCAAGTCTGACCTTGCCAAGCGTGAGGCGAGCAAGCCGAAGCACCGTAGTGATTCGCAGATTCTTTCCGATTTGAAGGAGCGATTTGACATCCTGTCGTTGCTCACGAAGGGTGCCGTTGCCCAGAACATTCGTGCGATGGTGGTGACGGGTGCGCCGGGTGTCGGTAAGACTTTCACCGTCGAGCAGATTCTCGAGCGCTCCAACGTCCCGCACGAGATTGTCCGTGGCTCTCTTTCCGCTCTTCACCTTTACATGCTCGCCTACAACTATCGGAAGCCGGGCAACGTGATTGTCCTCGACGATGCGGATTCCATCTTCAACGATGAGGATGCACTGAACATTCTCAAGGCGCTCTGTGATACGTCGAGCACCCGTAAGGTGTCGTATATGAAGGAGGCTCCGCAGTTGAAAGAGAACGACATCCCGCAGAACTTTGAATACAACGGTGCGATGATTTTCATTTCCAACCTTGACTTCCAGACGTTCGTGGATGAGGGCAAGAACAAGTACGCCCAGCACTTCGAGGCCCTGATGTCGCGGAGTCTCTACCTTGACCTTCGGCTTCACAATCGAGACGAGCTGGGTGTGTGGGTGAATCACATCGCCAACGCTGGAAAGATTTTCGACCGCGAGGATGTTCCCCAGAACCTTCGGGCTCCCATCCTTTCGTTCCTCACTACGCACCGCAATGACCTTCGGGAGCTGTCCATCCGTACGCTGATGAAGCTGTGCGGTCTTGCAAAGGATAATCCTGCCCGATGGGAGAGCATTGCCCGAGTCCTGCTCACTCGGGCCTAAGGTATGGGGAAGAGCCCCTGCTGCCCTTATGGGTGGTGGGGGTTTTTTCATTTTCCTGCGGCGTGATAAAACACCCGAATAAACCCCGAATGGAAATGTTTTATCACCGCGGTGCGCCTGTCCAACTCTTGTCCAATTGTAACAAAATAAAGAAATTGCGAAATGCCCCTTGATTCTATTCAATATAGGTTTATATTTAAGCCATAACCTCAAAGGAGAACGGAAGCAAATGGCCTACATGAATCAGACCAAAAAGCAGACCATCGCCGCTAAGGTGAAGCCTATCCTCGCCAAGTACGGCATGAAGGGTTCCCTCAGCGTTCGTAATCATTCCACCATCGTGCTCAAGCTGACGGCGGGCCCGATTGATTTCATCGGTGACCTGACCACCCAGCGCCAGTTTGGGTACGTCAGCTACGAGCTGAATAAGGACGAGATGCGGAAGCGGTACGAGCTGAGTATCAACCCCTACTGGTTCCACGAGCACTACACTGGCACGGCTCTCGCCTTCCTTTCTGAAATCATCCCCGCGATGAAGGGTGCGGACTGGTACGACCGCAGTGACATTCAGACCGACTACTTCGACACCGCGTATTACTACGATGTCAACGTGGGCAGCTGGAACAAGCCCTACAACCTCACCAAGTAAAGGAGAAAAAAGAAATGGCTAAGCTCACGATTGACCAAATCATGGAAGCAGTAGAGTCTGGGGACGACATGGGGTTCTGCATCGCCTGCGGGGCGGAAGCCTATGGGGTGGAGCCGGATGCCCGAAAGTATGAGTGCGAGGAGTGCGGGAAGGAAAAGGTCTACGGCGCTGAAGAGCTCCTCATGATGGTGGGTGCCTAATGGGAAACGTTAAGACGCAGCTCGATATCGTGGCATGGGCTTACGAAGCGCTCGAGAAAGCCGTAGCCAACGCTCCCTATAATGAGGAAGTGGAAAACGCACTGCATGAGCTTCGCATCGAGCTGGTGGAGCTTGGGGCTTCCCTCGACTAATGATAACTAAAAAGCTCCCCCACCTATCAGGCCGACGGCAGTGGGTCTATACCTGCCGGACTGCGCACTATACGTGGCAAACGGTTGTGGTGGCTAATAGTATAAAGGAAGCAAGACGCATGGGATATAAGGATGCCCTTGCCGTGATGGGCCGCTGTGCCGTCATCCGTTCCGACGATGTACGACCAGCGTGATAAAACATAATGATAAAACCCAGCTTTACATAATACCTATTATTTGCATTTCGGGGTTTCTTCGGTTTTTATAAAAATGTCAAAATGACGCACGCCCTGTCATTATAACATATTAATAGGTGTCATGCCTCCCTGACGTAACGGACCCCTGACACCGTTAAAGTTGGACAAGGGCAACCGTCAAACCTAGACAAGTCCGAACCCCGTCCACCTTTGACGATGACCCCCTCGCACCCCTCTTTCGGGGTCTTTTCGGTCACCCCACCCAATCCCGATAGATATATTCCCATATACCCCACAGGTGCCGCACCTATGCGCACAGTGCATGCAACGGTCGCAGGATTATATGATGGGTACCCATGCGTAACGCAGTGGCGCACCCTATGCAGAAAAGTGATAAAACGGGGGGCAAAAATGATAAAACGGACCCCTAAAATGATAAAACGTGTGTCTTTTTGACACGGTGCGGGGTAATGTCATAATGTCAGACCTCCTGTCATTATAACCTATTAACGGAGTACCACCCGTGGCCCGTGCTCTGTGGTGTCCATACTGAGTGCGCCGGTCACCTCTACCACAATCACGTTACCATTGTCATCAGTACCCCGTACAACGAGAGGCAGATTCATATGGGTCGGGGGAACACGTTGCAGACTTTGAATTACATCAATAACACGCATAACTTTACTCCTTTTGAAAAATGATAAAACGGACCCCTAAAATGATAAAACGGGGGGCAAAAATGATAAAACGGACCCCTACCTATTGCGTCTTGCGACATTCCCCATAAAGATAGTGGTCACCATCACTGCTAATAGCACCCATGGATTACTCATTGCGGTCACCCCTCCATCAGTTCTTCTTCCGTACATACACAATACATATCCAGCATATCCTCCAACTCTACTGTATAGAAGGGAGTTCCCTGCCCCTCCGTCATACTACGGATATACCCATACTGACCACTACACTGCGGCTCACTATGATTGATAATTTGCACATAGGCATCTACATTGAATTGCGGGTTCATAAAATCCTCGGTAATAAGTGTGTATTAGGCAAAATTTTTTTTGAGCGCACTACACGCACGTGAATGCTCACTTCTCTGGTACCATATGAGTGCTATCGGCATGATATCACTGCGATATCCAATTGATACTAATATAATATAATATTAAAGAGATAGATAATTTAATGGGTATCGTCTGGGAGATGCTCTTCCTGTCTACTATGGGTATACCATTCCTGAAGGCAATATGCGGTGCAGAATCGGTGTCCTTTATACTGGTATTTGTCCTCTATATGGGGATTGATAGGGACATAGCATTGATGGCAATAGTAGTGGTTCATATATTCTTATTAGTTGGTGGGGTGACCACAGGTCGTGTATTAAATAGTGTTTAATTGATAGGGTCGTTGAGGTTGCCCATCTTGTACTTCCCGCCAAGGATATCGTTCAAGAGTTGCTCAGACTTGTCCTCAGCGGATTCCGTATAGGACTCAGCCATCTGGACCACCCCATCCTCCCAGCTTCCTTCGTGGTACCCGATACCGATAGCAAGTGCCCGGCACATATCAAGGAACTCATGGATATCTACAGCGTCCTCAACTTGGGCGATAGTGACCGTCTTACCATACGCCATAACCTTCATTACAAATTCATGCTTTTCCATTTTGTGTGACCTCGTGTTAAATAGTGTTTATTTTAGATACTTCTTTTCGAATTGGGTTAACCAAGACGGGACCAAGTGCTTCAACGGGAACTTCTGTGGAACGGTGACCCCATTGATGGTTTCGGTGAGGTATCCGTCAGTTTCGTGATACCACTCCCAACTATCGTATTTCTCAATTGTCAGTGCTTTAATACGTAACCCACTGCTCCGTTGTCGGAACTTGATGTCCCCATTGTTCTGGTCCCGTGTAATCTTGATGGTGGTCTGACAATCCGACACCAACGAATATAGTCCGTCATAATCGTGGAGTAATTCGGGGCATTCCTCCATCATCGCACGGAAGATTAAACGGGCGGACAGAAAATGGTCATAGGTGATTTTGTTCTTTGGGGAATGTAGTGCATCTTTAGAGATATATCCACTAAAGTTATGCTTCATCCCATAGACCCCGTTGTAGAACGTTCCAGAATAATAGGTCCGCACATGGTCACCATCGTTCCACTCTTTATGAGCGTTCTGGATACGTTCGAACAACTTGTCGAACTTGTACCGTTCGATATTAACGGTCATCACGGTTGATGATGTTGATGCCAGAATTCTTCACAAAGAGATAAAAGTCCAACGCTTCGGCATATGTCATATTGTGCGTTCGAGCCGGACGCTTACTAGACTTAGTGGTGGGTACCCCAACCTCATCACCGATGTCATTCATTCGGTCCCGAACCTTCCCGTACCCAGAGATGAGGGCACCCTCAGAAACTTCGTACTTCTCAGACAGAATACGGCAGGATTCCGCAATAGTCTTTCCAGTACCGACGAGATACTCGACAAACCGAAACAACTCTGCTCCTCGCTCCGTAATTCGGTCACCCTTTGCAAGCCATGTACCCTCGGCGACACGATTCTGGGTAATCATCTTACCGTTACTCTCACGGGTGACGGTGGTAGTGGTAAGTGGTGTGATATTGTTGATGTTCAGCATGATGATTTCCTCCGAAAGTTTAATTGATGGATTTTTCCAACTACCTTGATGAAGAACGTGTAGGTGACATCGTGGACAAGCAAACACAAGATTTTTTATTGAATAGTTACGCCAATCGTCGAGGTGGTGCAGTTGAGTACGTTTGTGTGACAAATTACAGACGAAACAAATTTTACCATTTAAAATTGCAGATAACTTATCCCGTAGTTCCTTCGGGTTTCCCCGTGTACGGTCGGACCTATACCATATCCGTTTGGAATATCGGGCAGCACTATATAGGACCGACTCAATATCGGGGTACATATTAAATTAATACTTGGTATGGTTCATGTTATCGTCCGTGACCGACTGCCACGGAGTCTCCGCCCCACCCTCCACGGGGAGATACTTCTGGACGAGCTGTCGCATGTAGGTCCGTTCCGAATCGTTCCCACCAGCGTTCGAGAAGAATGGGAAGATACAGGCCTCAGCCGCCTCGGCGAGAGTGAACCCATCATTGATAAGACCGGCCATCTCCACGGTGATACGGGAGCTGATAGAGGTGGTCACCTTCGGGTCTTCGCTCTTGACCTGCATACGGGTGTGGTCCGCAATCTCAGCGATAGAACCAAGTGTGAGGTCATCCACATCGGGATACGACATCGTGAGAAGACGCTTCTCGTCATCCTTACTCAGCGGCTCCATTTCCACCACAGAAGCGAATCGGTCAAGCATCGCTCGGTCCAGTACACGGGTGGCGGTATACTCTGCACCGATGTTGGCGGTGGCGATAAAGGTGACACCCTTGGCAACCTTGATAGTCGGAGTCTCGGGCATCTCATCAATTCGGAGATACCGCTGATTCTCGTCAAGCACGGTCATCAGGATATTCCAGGCGTCAGCGTGACCACGGGTCAGCTCGTCGAGGAGAACGATGGCGTTCGGAGTCTGAATAGCCTTGACGAAGAGAGCCTCCGCGACGAACGTACCCTTATCCTTACTATAATGGGTATTACCGATTAGAGTGGAACGGGGGTCTTGAGTAGCGCCCACATTGAAGTAGAAGAACTGGCGACCATTGAGAACCTTGGCAACCGTCTGAGCAGCCAGAGTCTTACCACACCCCGACGGGCCGGTCATCATAATGTTCTTTCCACGAAGGACCGACCGAACCAGGTACTTCCACTTCAGCGGAGTCATAATAAGACTCTGCGGAAGCAACTGCTCGGAATTCTTGACAAACTCTACGACATCGTTCTCAAGTTCGTTCTTCACATTCCCAACCGACTTCGGGGGAACAGCCTGAGACAGCAGGGCCTCATAATCGGCAAGGTCGGTGTCACGCCACTGCGTCTTCCCCGTCTTGGTCTTGACCATACGGAGAGCGGCGCCGTTCGCACAGGCTCGCTTACGGGCGTGGGCGGGAATCTTACGGGTCACATCCTTCCCGTTCGTGTCAACCGCAGTAGCGTCATCCAGAACCTTTACAATCGTATCCATTAGTACCTCAGAGTGTGGGGTGATTTTCATTATACTGAAATATACACCGTACAATCGTATTTGTAAAGTGAACCAACATTACGGTTTCATTAAAGTTTTTTAATATAAGGTAATAAAAAAGGACACCCGAAGGTGTCCTATTATATGGTATTAATTAAATATTAATTAGAACCAGAAATGAAATAACATAATACTTGACCACTGGTTGTTGTACTGGCTCCACTACCACTGGTGATTATATTAGATACTGGAACTACTTGTACCAACTGCCATCTATTTGCTCCTTGTGTATCTAACCAAGAAGTTAGATTAGCTGATGCAGATGGCATGACTTCGACTTTATAATTAAATGGCATATAGCAATTCCGTTTGAGGTGTTATTTTTATAAATATAAACCAATTTTCAATTAGTATATTTCTGACCACAACATTGTACCACCAATATTAGTAGTATTCGCAGTCATATTCTTTGCAACCAACACATAAATTTCACTGTCAGTAGAATTATAATTTTGTGCAATAAAGTTTTGTTTATTTCCCACGCCACTTTGGTTCTGTACCAATGGGTTTGCTTGATTGATATTGAGTGAGTTTGCACCAACGAATCCGGTTAACAAAGGTTTACCATCGGAATATGCAGTACCACTAACATTGTACTCCACTACAGAATCATCGTCTATTGATATCCATGCACTCCCTGTAGTTAACATCGACCCACTTGGAAGTTTGGTCAACACATATCTGACCGTTTGTTGGTCGGTGAATATTGCCGCCTCTTGAATACGAACGAATGCACGGTTCGGTAGTCCGTTTACACTATCCTTTAATCTAATAGCAAGTACAGGTAAAGTAGACCCACTTGAAAGCGCACGGAAACTTTCATTAGATACAGAGAATGCCTTTCCGGATTCTGAGTATCCACCCTCACTGACCACCGTTGTACAAATTTGTTCCATACTTGACGATGCATTTACGGAATTACGTATTTCACATCGTATTGGCAAGTTCGGATTTTGCATATATGCAACATCCAGTATGTTGGTGTGGTCAAATACGTGACACATAATTGTTATACCTTTGTGGACGAACCCACAACGAACACGACCCACTGCAAGCCATTGAAAGTCTACATAGAACAACTGGGTTTTGGTTACATCAAGAATAAACTCGCCGTCTAACAAAGTATTTACATTCCAACTTTCTTGTTTGACACGTTGTTCTGTTACAGAACCCGTACCATTAGTAGCAGAACGAATAACAAATTGTAAACTACCTGTAGCATCTTGTTCTAAAAAGATACCATTGTAATCATCATAATATCCAGTACGTTTGGTTGACCCACTGACGGGTGCACCAAATACGAAACTACTGAAAATTGTCTGACTCTTTCCAGGCATATAGTGGTGATACATTTTACTTTGATGAATTGCATAACTGACACTTGATGTCGCAGAGAGTTTAACGGAAGAACGATTAATCGTGTCAGTGATTGCCCCATCGCCATTTACTTTATTGATAAATAATTGGTCTTCAATTCCATAAATGTGTTTGTAGTCACCAAGAGTAAACGGTTCAGATACTCTGGTCCGACCGAATGCGTCAACTGCTAAACTGAGAGAACCACTAGAAAGTGTTCCTGCAGCAGAAGACTTCATGTACGCATGTTGATTATATAAATGGACGAGTTCCCATCCATCTTTCCCAATTTCCGTTAAAAAGTTCTCACTTTCAGGCGTTACCCAATCAGGAATTTTTACAATCTTATGTTGCGTCATATATGCACCAAAAAGAGTTCAAGTAATAAATATCATTTATAAAAAGAAAACCCCCGTATTTCTACGAGGGTTTCTTATTTATTCTATTTTGTATTACCCACGAACCAAGAGCAACTTGTTCAACGTCTTAAGAACCTGAGTAACATTGTTGACATTCACAAACATTGCGTCTTGGCCGTACATATCGGTGAATGCTTTTCGGACACCAGTGTACTCCGGCGGAGCATCACCATAATCGCTGATGAAGTAGGACATCACACGAACACCCGCCTCGCGAATACGATTCATCACGGCCTTCGTCTGCTTGTACGCAGTGTAACCGCCGTAATCAAAGGTCTTACCGTTATGCTTGAACGAACAGTTCGGTTCACCATCAGAGAAATTGATGAAGAACACGGAGTGAGTAGACGCACACTCCTCAATCATTTCCAACGTCGAAGCGTAACACAATCCTTCAGGAGTAGAACCCGACGAAGTAAGATACGGGAACAACTGACGGACCTTGTGGAACCCAGCCGTCCGACTATCGTGAACCACCGCAACAGTCGGGATACCAGAGTATCCAATATTTCCACGGAGCGTGATGACCACATCAAGGTTCCGAACCTTATCAGCGGCGTAAGCAAGAGCCGTCGCTACCGTCATCACCTTTCGCCACTTTCTCCCACACATAGACCCAGACGCATCGAGTGAGAGATGTAACATCGCAGGACGGAAATTCTCAACCGTGGTCCGCTTGAACACCTGCTCAATATCCATACCCAACTGAGCGAGAATTCGGCGGTCAATCTTCCCCTGCTGCTGACGAGTGAAGTGCGTCACGGTCGGGTCATTCCGCAACTGGAGACGATGGGCAAGAATCTGACCCATACGAATCCCAGCGACAACACCCTCACGTGACTGCGGGTCTTCATGCATATACGGCGTACCAGAGTCACGACCATATCCCATAGTACACCGCGTGAACGGGAACCAACCCGACACCAGAATGTCCTTCGAGAACCGCTTGGTGACGAGACACGGAATCTTTCCATAGATAGGG
>Ga0315903_10002915_pt1 | contig 24393 bp, 20 predicted proteins | sample LakEriMetagenome_7_FD_203524 | JGI IMG/M metagenome (GOLD analysis project Ga0315903, IMG submission 203524) | Freshwater fungal communities from buoy surface, Lake Erie, Ohio, United States - Buoy 2 MA119 | ecosystem: Environmental > Aquatic > Freshwater > Lake | place: USA: Lake Erie, Ohio... | reverse complement strand
GAGCTTGATCTCGACGTGGCCGTACTGGCCGCGGCCGCCGGACTGGCGGATGAACTTGCCCACGCCCTCGGCGGGGAGGTTGATGGTCTCGCGGTACGAGATCTGGGGCTTGCCCGACTTGGCCTCGACCTTGAACTCGCGCTTCAGGCGGTCGACGATGATCTCGAGGTGGAGCTCGCCCATGCCGGAGATGAGGGTCTGGCCGGTCTCGGGGTTGGAGGTGACGCGGAAGGTGGGGTCCTCCTGGGCGAGGCGCTGGAGGCCGATGGAGAGACGCTCGGAGTCGCCCTTCGAGTTGGGCTCGATGGACATCGAGATGACGGGGTCGGCGAAGGTGGTCTTCTCGAGGATGAGGTCGTCCTCGGCGGTGAGGGTGTCGCCGGTGGCGATGTCCTTCGGCCCGATGATGGCGCAGATGTCGCCCGAGTAGGCGACGTCGATCTCCTCGCGGTCCATGGCGCGCAGCAGGACGATGCGCGAGATGCGCTCGTTCTTGCGGGTGCGAGGGTTGTAGAGGGCCTCGCCCTTCTTCAGCTGGCCGCGGTAGACGCGGTAGAAGACGAGCTGCCCGACGTGGGGGTCGGACCAGAGCTTGAAGCAGAGGCCGGTGACCTTGGCCTTGTCGTCCGGGCCGATGGTGATCTCCTTGTCGCCGTCGTCGACGAAGGCGCGCTGCGGGCGCATGTCGACGGGCGAGGGCAGGAAGTCGACGACGCAGTCGAGGAGCATCTGCACGCCCTTGTTCTTGAAGGCGGAACCGGGGATGACGCCGATGAACTTGAGGGAGAGGGTGGCCTTGCGGATACCGGTGCGCATCTCGTCGATGGTCACGTCCTGGCCGTCGAGGTACTTGGCGGCGAGCGTGTCGTCGAAGTCGGCGAGGGCCTCGATGAGCTTGGTGCGCCACTGCTTGGCCTCGGCCTTCTGCCCCTCGGGGATGTCGACCGTGTTGAACTTCATCCCCTTGGGGTCGGTCTCGTCGTAGACGTAGGCGACGTTCTTGATCAGGTCGATCATGCCCTTGAACTCCTCGCCCTGGCCGATGGGAATGAAGAGGGGGTGGGCGTTGCCCTTGAGCTTCTCGCGGATGTCGTCGACCGCGCCGAAGAAGTCGGCGCCGGTGCGGTCCATCTTGTTGACGAAGGCGACGCGGGGGACGCCGTACTTGTTCATCTGGCGCCAGACGGTCTCGGACTGGGGCTGGACGCCGGCGACGGCGCAGAAGACGGCGACCGCGCCGTCGAGCACGCGGAGCGAGCGCTCCACCTCGGCGGTGAAGTCGACGTGGCCAGGGGTGTCGATGATGTTGATCCGGTGGTCGATGTTGGCGAAGTGGCCCTCCTTCGTCTTCCAGCCGGCGGAGATGGCGGCGGCGGTGATGGTGATGCCGCGCTCGCGCTCCTGCTCCATCCAGTCGGTGGTGGCGGTGCCGTCGTGGACCTCGCCCATCTTGTGGACGACGCCGGTGTAGAAGAGGATGCGCTCGGTCGTGGTGGTCTTGCCCGCGTCGATGTGGGCGGCGATGCCGATGTTCCGGGTGTGCTCAAGCGGGAACTTGCGGCCGGCGGCGTTGAGCTGGGAAAGGGCGGTGGACATGGCGGCGTGCGCGGGGACGGGGACGGGACGGGTGGGCTTACCAGCGGAGGTGCGCGAAGGCCTTGTTGGCCTGGGCCATCTTGTGGGTCTCCTCGCGCTTCTTCACCACGTTGCCGGTGTTGTTGTAGGCGTCGACGAGCTCGGCGGCGAGGGCGGCCTCCATCGTGGTGCCCTTGCGCCCCTGGGCGGCGGCGACCAGCCAGCGGAGGGCCATGGAATTCTGCCGCTCGATGGAGATCTCAACGGGAACCTGGTAGGTGGCGCCGCCGACGCGGCGGCTCTTGACCTCGAGCTTGGGGCGGCAGTTCTCGAGGGCGCCGAGCAGGAGCTCGACCGCGTTGCCCTTCTCGAGCTTCTCGCTGACCTTGGAGATGGCGCCGTAGACGAGGCGCTCGGCGAGCGAGCGCTTGCCGCTCTTCATGACGACGTTGATCAGCTGGCTGACCAGGGGGCTGCCGTAAAGGGCGTCCGGCTGGTGGGCTCGCTTGGTGGCTCGGCGACGACGGGACATGGTGCGAAAGGGGTTGGATCAGGCGGCCTTGGCGGCCTTGGGGCGCTTGACGCCGTACTTGGAGCGGGAGCGGCGGCGCTTCTCGACGCCGGAGCAGTCGAGCGGGCCGCGCACGATGTGGTAGCGCACGCCGGGGAGGTCCTTGACGCGGCCGCCTCGGACGAGGACGACGGAGTGCTCCTGGAGCTTGTGGCCCTCGTCGGGGATGTAGCAGATGACCTCCATGCCGTTGGTCAGGCGAACCTTGGCGACCTTGCGCTGGGCCGAGTTGGGCTTCTTGGGCGTGCGCGTCATCACCTGCGTGCAGACGCCGCGCTTGAAGGGGCCGCCGGCGAGGGCGGGCGACTTCGACTTGCCCTTGGGCTGGACGCGGGGCTGGCGGATGAGCTGGTTGATGGTGGGCATGGTGCCGTGTTTTGCGGAGAAAAGAGCGTTGGGGCATAGGACTCCCAACCCCTCGTGCAAGAGGAAAATAGCGGGATTTTAACATTTCGACCGACGGCCTCGGAGCGCACCCTCACCGGCGTCGCTTTTTCTAGCGACATCCTCGGACGAAACCGCAAGGTGACACCTCCGATGCGAAGCCTCGTCTGCCTCCTGCTCCTCGGCTTGGCCCTGCCCTCCCCTGGACAGACACCCCCGGGAGCCCCTCCCGCCCCTGCGCCTTCGGCTCAAACCAAGACGGAAATCGACCCCGAGCCCATTCTCTTGATGGGCATGCCCGTAACCCAGGGAAAGGCAGCTACACTCGATTATGTGGCTAAAATAGGCGAAAAAACCGCGCTTATTGAAGATCCAGTGCTTCGCTCAGGCGTCCGGCTAACCCTTGCGGCTATCCAAGCGGAGCCCGAAAATGCGGCCGCCATTCGCCAGCGCCACTTGGCATCCATTGCCGGATACTTCATGGAGGTGGGCAAGAAACACCTCGATGAGGGTGATATCCCCACCGCTCTTCAGGCCGCCCAACTAGCCCTAAAATGTAACCCGACCAACCCACGGGTTAAGCTCTTTTATGCGGACCTTTTGCACCGCCGCTTAGGGCAGACCGATGAGGCTATCTCGTTGCTCAAGAATGGGATAAGGTTTTCAGCCCCTTTTGATGTAACCGACCGTGCCCTCCTCGAACGGTACGGTCAACTCCTGCAAGCCAGGCATGAAGATGGAACGGTGATCGATGTTTTTTACAAAATACTGAAAATCAACGATTTAGACTCCGAAACCCGCGCTATAGCCGCTGGCCAGCTCGCCACCTCTCTCTATTGGGCAGGAAGATACCCGGAGGCTGTGGCGACGATTGAGCAGTACCGCATCGATCGGACCGCCAACGGGGTGATGCTCCATGCCTTGGCCCTCTTCGATGGAGGCCGGATTCAACAGGCCTTCAGCCTGCTGGAGAACCGGGTGGCAGATTTCAAGGGCCCGGAGCGGGATGCCATCCTCGGCCAACACGGTCGGCTTCTCCTGCTGGCGAAGCAGCCGCGGCAAGCCCTCTCCATCCTGAACGACCGAATCTCGCTCGACGCCTCCAACGGCTTCCTGCGCGTGCAGCGGCTCGCGGTGCTCTCGAAGCTCGGCCAGGCGGAGGACTTCGACCGCGAGCTCCAGTCGATCCTCCAGCGGCACGGCGACAACGACGCCGTGATGCTCGCCTTGGCCAACTTCGCCTCCCAGCGCGGGGCGAGCGCCATCTGCGAGACCTTGGCCAACCTCGCGATCGCCAAGGGGTACGACACGGCGACCTTCAGCGCGCTGCACCTGGAGTCGCTCATCCGCGCGGGCCGGCCGGACCTCGCCATCCGCACCTACCAGAACATCAACCGAGCCCAGCCGACGCACTTCCGCTCCAACCAGGCGATGGTGCAGGCCCTGCTCGGCATCGCCCACCACCTCAGACCCAAGGGCAACGCCGCGGCGGAAACGGCCGACCGCAGCGTCGCCGACAAGCACCTGGAGGCCTTCCTGGCGGAGCTGCCCGGCCCGGAGGCCTACCGTTCGGTCGCGCGGCACCTGATGGAGGGAGGCGCGGCGGAGCCCGCCGCGCGCGTGCTGGCCCAGGGAGTCCGGCTCAATCCTTGGCATTCCCAGCTGAGGGCGGATTGGATCTCGGCGCGCATCCTCGCCGGGCAGGCCGACGCCCGGGGGACGCGACGATCCCTGGCGGACGAGGCGGAGAGCCTGCTTTCCGGTCGCCGCCCCATCCCGACGGTCTGGGGCGACCTTCTCGCCTGGCTGCGGAGCGAGGCGGGCGACATCGCGCCCGAGCGGCGGCGAAAGCTCGAGGCGGCGATCACCCCGCTTGTCCGGCCCGACCTTGACAAGGACGCCTTCCTAGGGCGCTGATGCCCCTCATGACGCTCGCGGAAAAGCGCGCCGCCCTGGTCGCCGAGCTGGCGCCCTTCGAGGACCCGCACGAGCGGTTCCAGTACATCATCGACCGGGCCAAGGGAGCCCCGGGCCTGCCCGCTGAGTTCAAGGTGCCGAGCCTCCTGATCGAGGGGTGCACCTCGAACCTCTGGCTCCATCCGACGGTCGAGGCGGGCGCCTGCCGCTTCCGCTGCGACGCCGACTCGCTCATCACCAAGGGCGTCGCCACCCTGGTCTGCGAGCTCTACGACGGGGCCACCCCCGCGGAGGTCGCGGCGACCGACGCCGATTTCCTCTCCGAGGTCGGCGTGACCCAGCACCTTTCCCCCAACCGCCGCAACGGCCTGTCCAACCTCGTGGGGCGCATCCGGGCCTTCGGCCGGCACGCGGCCGGGGCCTGAGGGGACTCGGCTTGCCCCGGGCCGACAAACCCTTCCACTCCCGCCCATGGAGAACACAGCGAGGCATGAACGCGGACCGGACCGGTTCCTGCTTGGCTTTTGCGCCTTCGCCCTCGCCTGGGCCATCGTGGTCTTCCAGGCGGGCGGGTTCACCACCTCCATCGGCGCCGGCATGGCCTTCCTCGACTGGCCCCTCTCCAACGGCTCGGTCAACCCGCCCGGCTGGCTGACCGACCTCGACATGTTCGCCGAGCACTCGCACCGGCTCGCCGCCGCGAAGTTCGGCCTGCTGCTGGCGGGCGTGGCCTTGGCGCACCGCCTGCGCGAGCCGCGCCCCGCCGTGCGCCTCGCGGCCTACGCCCTCGCCGGCTTGGTGGTCTTTCAAGGCCTGCTGGGGGGGCTGCGGGTCCTCCTCGACCAGCAGAACACCGGAACGGAGCACAACATGGGGGGCGTCGGCTTCGGCATCGCCCACGCGGTGACCGCGCAGCTGACCGTGGCGCTCCTCGCCTGCCTCACCCTCGCCCACACGCGCTCCTGGCGCGAGTTCAAGGCGGCTCCGGGACGCGGGCTGCGCGTCGCGGCCATCGCCGCTCCCGCTCTCCTGCTCGCGGTGATGGTGGCCGGCGCGGTCATGCGCCAGAACCGCGTGACGCTCTGGGTCTCGGACGGCGGAGCGCTCTTTCTTCCCGACCAGGGCCAGGGCTGGATCTGGGCGGTCAACGCCGCCCACCGGGCGGGCGCCCTGCTGGCCGCCGCCGGCGTGGCCTGGCTCCTCGCCGCCGCGTGGCGGGCCGGGGCGCCGAGGCGGCTCGTGGGTCTGGTGTCCGGCGCGCTCGCGCTGCAGCTGGCGCTCGGCATCCTCGCCATCGGCCTGCCCGCCAACCCGCACGTGCGCACCGTGCACGTCATCATCGGGGCGGTCCTCTTCTCCGGCACCTGCGCGCTCGCCCTGATGCACCTGCGGCGCGCGACGCCCGCCACGACATGAGCAGGCGGGCCTACTGGGAGCTGACCAAGCCCCGACTCTCCCTTCTCGCGGTGCTGACCGCGGTGGCGGGTTACCTCGCGGCCGTGCCGGGCGGTGGCGCCTCCTGGACCACGCTCGGCTGGCTGACCCTCGGCACGGCGCTGGCCGCGGGCGCCTGCGGGGCGCTCAACCAATGGATGGAGCGCGGGCCCGACGCGCGCATGCGCCGGACGGCGGGCCGCCCCTTGCCCTCCGGCGCGCTGCGCCCAAGCCAAGCCCTCGTCTTCGGTTCGGTCCTGCTCGCCGCCGGGCTGGCCGCGGTCGGACACGGCGCGAACTTCGCCGCCATGGCGATGACCGCCGCGACGGCCGTCACCTACCTCTTCCTCTACACGCCGCTGAAGTGCCGCACCCCTTGGTGCACGGTGGCGGGCTCGCTGCCCGGAGCCCTTCCGGTGCTCATCGGCTCGACGGCCCGCACCGGCACGGTGGGGGCCTTCGACCTGGCGATCTTCGGCCTCCTGTTCTGCTGGCAGGTCCCCCATTTCATGGGTCTGGCCGTGCTGTGGCGCGACGACTACGCGGCCGGAGGATTCCGGGTCGCGACGGTGGAGGATCCGAGCGGCGAGTCGGCCGCCCGGCAATCCTCGCTCTTCCTCGCGGGCACCTTGGCCGCCTCGGCCGCGCCCGTCCTGCTCGACCCCTCCCTGGTCGCCTACGCGGCGGTGGCGATCCTCGCCGGCATCGGTTTCGCCCGGCTGGGCCTGCGCTTCCACCGGGGCGCCACCCGGGCCGAGGCCGCGCGACCGTTCTTCCTCTTCTCGCTGCTCTACCTGCCGCTGGTCCTGCTGGCGCTCGTGCTCGACCGGATGTTCTGAGCATGGACAAGGCCGCCCTGCGCTCCGAGATGCGCGCCCGCCGCCGGGCGCTCGGGGAGGCCGCGCTGCGGGAGGCGGAGGCGCGCGCGGCCGCGGCGCTGCTCGCCCATGACTGCTGGCGCTCGGCCCGCGCGGTTGCGCTCCACGTGGCGACGCGCGGGGAGCTCCCGACGGACCTCCTGCTCGCCGCCGCGCTTGCGGCGGGCAAGCGGGTCGCGTTGCCCCGCCAGGGGGCCGCCGGCATGGAGCTCCGGCTGGCTTCCAGCCCCTTGGGTCTGGCGGCGGGTCCCCACGGGATACCTGAGCCGCCGGCGACGGCGACCGCGGTCGCCGCGGCCGACCTCGACCTGGTCCTCGCGCCAGGGATCGCCTTTGATCGGCTCGGCAATCGGCTAGGCCAAGGCGGGGGCGATTACGACCGCCTGCTCGCGATGCTGCCCGCCGGGACGGCGACGGTGGGCTGGTGCCACGACTTCCAGCTGATCGAGCGCGTGCCGACCGAGCCTCACGACCGGAGGGTTGGCTGGCTTTGCGCGCCCTCCGGCCTGGTGCGGGCGGGCTGAGCGGGTCGCTTGCCAAGCCGGCCGATTCCCCTCCGTTGGCGGGTTTCCATGTCGCGCCGAACCCCCGAGAGCATCCGCCTGCGCGGCGTGCGCCAGAACAACCTGAAGGACCTGGACGTCGACATCCCCGTCGGGAAGCTGGTCGTCGTCACCGGCCTGAGCGGGGCGGGCAAGTCGTCGCTTGTCTTCGACACGCTGCACGCCGAGGGGCAGCGGCGCTACGTCGAGACCTTCTCGCCCTATGTGCGCCAGTTCCTCGAGCTGCTTCCGGCGCCCGCGCTCGACTCGGCGGAGAACATCCGCCCGTCGGTCGCCATCCGCCAGGGCAACGCCGTGCGCACCTCGCGCTCGACCGTCGGCACGATGACCGAGCTCTGCGACTGGTTCAAGGTGTGGTTCGCCCACCGCGCGGAGCTGGTCGACCCCGCGGACGGCCGCGTCATCCGCCCCGGGGGCGCCGAGGCGGCCTGGGAGCGGGGGCGGGCGGCCCTCGGCGACGGCGAGTGCGTGGTCGGCTTCGCGGTGGCCAAGCCCGAGGGCCTGGATTGGAAGGCGGTGGCGGGCGAATTCGCGCGCGCCGGCTTCACGCGTGCCTGGGCGGGCGACCGCTGGGCGCGGCTGGGCGAGGAGGCGCTGCCGGAAAGCCTGGCCGAGATCACCGTGGCGCAGGATCGCCTGCGCCTGGCGGACGGGGAGCGCGGGCGCTTCGACGAGGCGGCGCGCGCGGCCTTCCGGCTCGGCGGGGGGCGCATCCGGCTGCTCGGGTCCGAGGGCGGAGAGCGGCTGCGGGTCTCCGAGCACCTGGAGTCGCCGGTGGACGGCCGACGCTTCCGCCCGGCGACGCCGGGACTCTTCTCCTTCAACTCCCCGCTCGGGGCGTGTCCCGCCTGCCGCGGCTTCGGGCGGGTGATCGGCCTCGACTGGTCCAAGATCATCCCCGACCCGTCGCTCTCGCTGGCCGAGGGCGCGATCGCCCCCTTCCAAGGCTCGGTCTACGGCGAGAGCCAGCGCGACCTCATGCGCGCCTGCCGCGCCAGGGGAATCCCGGTCGACCGGCCCTGGTCGGCGCTGACCGAGGCCCAGCGCGACCTCGTGCGCGACGGGCAGCCGGATTACCAGCCGGGCGAGTGGTCGAGCAAGTGGTACGGCATCCGCGGCTTTTTCCGCTGGCTTGAGTCGACCACCTACAAGATGCATGTGCGCGTCTTCCTCTCGCGTTACCGGGCCTACGAGACGTGCCCTGGCTGCGCCGGCGCCCGCTTCCAGCCGGAGTCGCTCTGCTGGCGATGGGAGGGTTCGACGCTCCCCGAGCTGTATCGGCTGACGGTGACCGAGCTCCGCGCCCGCCTGGAGCCGGGGCGGCCGGCCAAGGCCCGCCACCCGGCGGAGCACGCGCACGAGGCCATCCTCGCGCGGCTGGGCTACCTCGAGACGGTCGGCCTTGGCTACCTCGCGCTCGACCGGCTTTCCCGCACGCTGTCCGGCGGCGAGGTCCAGCGGGTCAACCTGACCTCGTGCCTGGGCGCGGCGCTGGCCGACACGGTCTTCATCCTCGACGAGCCCAGCGTGGGCATGCACGCGCGGGACATCGGCCGCATGGTCGGGATTCTCCGCAGCCTGGTCGACCAAGGCAACACGGTGGTCGTGGTCGAGCACGACGAGTCGGTCATGCGGTCGGCCGACTGGCTGATCGAGATCGGGCCGCGCCCCGGCGCCGAGGGCGGCCGGCTCGTCTACGAGGGGCCGCCGGCGGGCGTGACGAGGGCCAAGGGCTCGGCCACGGGCGAGTGGCTCTCGGGCAGGCGCCGGCCGGCCGCGTCGGCGGGCCGCCCGGTGACGGCCTCGACGCCGCGCATCGAGGTGCGCGGCGCGTCCGCGAACAACCTGCGCGACTTCCGCGTGTCGCTGCCCATGGGCCGTTTGGTCGGCCTCTGCGGCGTATCCGGGTCGGGCAAGTCGACGCTCCTGCACCAGGTGCTGGGCGGCCGCGACCCGGAGACGGGCGAGGCGCGAGGCGAGGACCCGGGCTGGGTTCGGCTCGGCCAGGCGGTGTCGGAGGTCGCGCTGGTCGACCAATCGCCGGTAACCCGGACGCCGCGCTCGAACCCGGCCCTCTACACCGGGGCTTGGGACGCCATCCGCAACTGGCTGGGCAACAGCGAGGCGGCGAAGGCCGAGGGTCTCACGCCCTCGCACTTCTCCTTCAACGCGGGCGAGGGCCGCTGCGAGCGCTGCGGCGGCGCGGGCTGGGAGACGGTCGAGATGCAGTTCCTGTCGGACGTCGCCGTCCCCTGCCCCGCCTGCGAGGGCAAGCGGTTCCGGGACGAGATCCTGCGGCTGAAGGTGGACGGTCAATCCGTCGCGGACCTGCTCGGCATGACGGTGGCGGAGGCTCGCGCCTTCCTCGGCGCGCGCACGCCCGCGACCGGGCAGCTCGCCGTTCTCGAGGAGGTCGGCCTGGGGTACCTGCGCCTGGGCCAGCCGCTGACCACGCTCTCGGGCGGCGAGGCGCAGCGCCTCAAGCTGGTCCGTTTCCTCGGCGAGCTCGACCGCGAGCCCGCCCGGAAGGGACGGGGCGCCAAGGCGCGCGGCAAGCGACCGGACGGCGCCCTGCTGCTGCTCGACGAGCCCACGACCGGGCTGCACCGCGAGGACGTGGACCGGCTGCTCGGCCTGCTCCAGCGGCTCGCCGGCCGCGGCCACTCGCTGGTCGTGGTCGAGCACCACCGCGACGTGCTGGCCGCCTGCGACTGGCTCGCCGAGCTCGGCCCCGAGGCGGGACCGGCGGGCGGGCGGCTCGTGGCGGAGGGGACTCCGGCCGACTTGGCCCGGGGCACGACCCCGACGGGCCGGCTGCTGGCCTCGGAATCCGACGCCTTCGCCCCGTCCGCGGCGGCGCCGAGGCAGGCCCGAACCCGGGCGATCGAGTTGCGAGGCGGACGCGAGCACAACCTGCGGGATGTCTCCCTCGACCTGCCGCACGGCCAGCTGACCGTGCTGACGGGCGTCTCCGGCTCGGGCAAGTCGACCCTGGCCTTCGACATCCTCTTCGCCGAGGGCCAGCGGCGGTACCTCGAGTGCGTCTCGGCCTATGCGCGCCAGTTCGTCGAGCAGCTGCCCAAGCCCGACCTGGACGCGCTCCGCGGCCTGCCGCCGGCGGTCGCGATCGAGCAGCGCGTCACCCGCGGCTCCTCGAAGTCCACCGTGGCCACGGTCACGGAGGTGGCCCAGTACCTCCGGGTGCTCTACGCGCGGGCGGGAACCCCGCACAGCCCCTCCACGGGCAAGCCCCTGGTGAGCCTGACCGAGGACGCGGTGGTGCGGCGGCTGGCGGAGCTCGCCGCGGGCGCAAAGGGGATCCTTCACCTGGCCGCCCCGCTTGTGCGCGGGCGAAAGGGCCACCACCGGCCGCTGGCCGAGTGGGCGCTGGACCACGGGATGTCGCGGCTGAGGTGCGACGGCGAGCTGGTCGACGCGACCGGCTTCAAGGGCCTGGACCGTTACCGCGAGCACGACGTCGACGCCGTGGTGGCCGACCTCGGCCCGCGCGGCGCCGTCACCCGGCCCGGCGCCGAGCCCGGGAAGGGCGAGCGGGCGCTCCGGGCCGCGGCGCGCGAGGCCCTGCGCATCGGGAAGGGCGTCGTCGCGCTGGTCGACGCCCGCGGCCGCGAGGTCGCGCTCCTCTCCACCGCGCGGGTCGACGCGGCGACGGGCGAGGCCTACCCCGAGATCGACCCAAAGCACCTCTCCTGGAACTCCCCCCGCGGCTGGTGTCCCGCCTGCCGCGGGCACGGCCGCGTCATCGAGCGGTTCGCGGCCGACGAGGCGGAGACGCTCAACGAGGACGCGCTGGCGGACCGCGTGGGCGAGGCCGTCTGCCCGGCCTGCTCGGGGGCGCGCCTCGCCCCGCTGGGCAGGAACATCCGCCTGGGCGAGGGCTCCCGCTCGCTCTCCCTCCCCGGGCTGCTCGCCCTGCCGCCGTCGGAGGGGCTCGCCTTCCTGCGCGGGCTGAGGCTGGCCGCGCGCGAGCGGGCGGTGGCCGACGCCCTCCTGCCGGAAATCGCGGCCCGGCTCGACTTCCTCTCGGGAGTGGGCCTGGGCTATCTCGCGCTCGACCGCCCGGCCGACACGCTCTCCGGCGGGGAGGCCCAGCGCATCCGGCTCGCCTCGCAGCTTGGGTCCACCCTCTCGGGCGCGCTCTACGTGCTCGACGAGCCGAGCATCGGGTTGCACCCGAGGGACAACGACCGGCTGATCGACTCGCTCAAGGCGCTGCGCGACCGCGGCAACACCGTGCTGGTCGTGGAGCACGACGAGGACACCATGCGGGCGGCCGACCGGGTGGTGGACATGGGGCCGGGCGCCGGGCGCGACGGCGGCCGCATCCTCGCCCAAGGCACGGTGCGCGAGGTGATGGCAACCGCGGGCTCGCTGACCGGCGCGGCGCTGCGGGAGCCGATGGCGCACCCGATGCGCGGCTCCCGGCGGCCGGTGAACCCGCGCGGCAAGGAGGCCCCGGAGGGCTGGATCGAGCTGGACGGCGCCGCGCTGCGCAACCTGCGCGGCTTCGACCTGCGGCTGCCGCGCGGGCGCCTCTGCGTGGTGGCGGGCGTCTCGGGCGCGGGCAAGTCCACCCTGCTCTCCGACCTCCTCGCGCCGGTTGCCCGGCAGGCCATCCAGCGCGGGAGGGATGGCGCCAAGGCCTCCGACGGCGCCGCGCTCGGCCTCGGCGACCGGGCCTTCCGCGAGCTGCGCGGCCTGCGCGGCCTGCGGCAGCTGGTGGTCGTCGACCAGGACCCCATCGGCAAGACGCCGCGCTCGACGCCCGCCACCTACATCGGGGCGTGGGACCTCGTGCGCGAGCGGCTGGCCAAGCTGCCCGAGGCGGCGCTGCGCGGCCTCGGGCCGGGCTTCTTCTCGTTCAACACCCCGGGCGGGCGCTGCGAGGCGTGCTCCGGCGCGGGCCGCGCCCGCCTCGAGATGAGCTTCCTGCCGGAGACCTATGTCCCCTGCGAGGCCTGCGGCGGCAGCCGCTTCGGGCCGGTGGCGGGCTCCATCCGCTGGAACGGCAAGTCGGCGGCCGACATCCTCGCGATGACCTTCGCCGAGGCGGCCGACTTCCTCGGGAGCGACATCCGCCTGCGCGAGATGTGCGGCCTGATGGCCCGGACGGGGCTCGGCTACCTCGCCCTCGGTCAAAGCAGCCCGACGCTCTCGGGCGGCGAGGCGCAGCGCCTGAAGCTGGTCAGCGAGCTGATCCGCGGGTTGCCCACCTTCGCCGAGCGCGCGCGGGGCCGGATCCAACCCAACCTCTACCTCCTCGAGGAGCCCAGCATCGGCCTGCACCCGGCCGACATCCGCAAGCTCCTCGCCCTGCTCCACGAGCTGGTCGACCAAGGCCACACCGTGGTCGTCATCGAGCACCATCCCGACATCCTCGCCGAGGCCGACTGGCTCGTGGAAATCGGCCCCGAGGGCGGCGCCGGGGGCGGGCGCCTGCTGCACCAAGGCCCGCCCGAGGGCTTGGCCGGAAAAAAGGGCTCCCCGACGGCGCCCGCGCTGGCCACCGCCCTCCGAATCGGATTGGAACCAAGGGCCAAGCGTCTACAATAAAGCCCGACAACCTCCACCCGCCGCCTAGCCCAGGAGGAACGCCACACCCTCGCCCGACATGTCCACACCCCGCCGCATCCCGCCGCGCCGTCCTCAGCCTTACCGGCCGCCGCAGGCCCCCAAGGAGGGAGGCTCCGCCGACGGCTATGCCTCGCTGCTGCTCATCCCCTTGGTCGCGATCGTGGGCTTCCTGGCCTGGGATGAGTATCAGGAACGCGTCAACGAGGCCAAGACCGAGGGTCGCACCTACAGCTTGGTCGACGACCTGCTCGGCCGGGAGCCCGAGCCTGCCGCACCGGTCGCCGTCGCGCCGGAGCCGGCCAAGCCGGCCGCACCCGAGGCCAAGCCCGCGGTGGTGGCCGAGTCCAAGCCCAAGGACTCGGGACCGGCCTACACCGAGACATCGGAGGATGACACCGCCTACTCGTTCATCGGCCCCGCCCTGACCGACCGGGCGACGCGGGAAAAGCTGCTGGCCGACACCGCCGCGCGCGTCGCCGACGGCCGCTGGGAAGTCCACGCCTCCCGCCTCGAGCGCGGCCTCGTGCCCGCCCTCAAGGCGACCACCCGGTCGAGCGGCGCCAAGCGCTACGACCGGCTATGGCAAAGCCCCTACTTCACCCTCGGCGCCATGCAGGCCGCGTTCATCCGGCGCGCCGGGCCGGACAAGCTCCGCGAGCTGACGCGCGACAACGAGCCCGCGGCCGACTTCCTCCGCGAGCTGACCGCCCGCCCCGAGGCGCTCGAGGCGTGGCTCGCCACGGTCAAGCCGCAGGACGACGTCGCGGCCGGCCTGCGCACCTGGGCCAGGCTCTGGGAAGACGACCGCCCCGAATTCCGCTGGCGCAACCTCAACCTGCAGGTCGCCATGGCCGTGGTCTACGACCGACCGATGCATTGGCGGCGCCTGGTGCGCGAGGCCAACCCCATCGACCCCCTTCGCCGCTACCGCTGGTATCGCGATCACGACCAGGCCAACCGGCTCGAGACGCGGCTCACCCAGCTCTCGCCCGAGGAGCTGGTCTGGGTCGTCGCCGCCGACGTCTCCGAGGAGGAGATGGACTGGGCGCTGAGGGAATTCCGCCGGCTGAAGCAGGAGGGCTGGGGCTCGACCTACGGCATGATCAAGTACCGGATGGACTTCGTCACGGGCGGCAAGCCGATGGGGCCCGACTACACCGACGGCTCGCTGGCCGACATCCTCAAGTGCGGCGGCATCTGCATGCACCAAGGCCACTTCGCCACCAGCACCGCGCGCGCCGTCGGCATCCCGGCGGCCTACGTGACAGGCGAGGGCAACCGCGGCGGCCACGCCTGGTTCGCCTACCTTTCCGACCGCGGCGAGTGGAACATGGACACCGGACGCTACAGCGACGGCTACTCCTGCGGCATGACCGGCGATCCCCAGACGGGAAAGGCCGTGCCGGAGTTCATGGTCGAGCTCCTCGGCGACAAGCAGCGGCGCTCCGGCGCCGCCACCGCCGCGCGCCGGCTCCTCCTCATCTCGGGGTTCTACGGGCAGCGCGCCGAGGATGAGCTGCGCCGCGAGACCCTCGCCCAGGCGGTGGACACCGCCGACCGTTTCCTCCCGGCCTGGGAAGCCTACGCGGCCGCGCTGGAGGAGACGGACGCCAAGACATCCCTCGCCACGTGGAGGTCGGTGGTGAAGGGCATCCGCTCCGCCTTCGACAAGTGGCCCGACCTGCGTCTCCTCGCCGACGAGCTGGAGGCGCGCCACATCGCCCCGACCTGGACCGACAACGAGGCGATCACCGCCCTGCGCGGGCAGTACTACCGCCTCGCCAAGGAGCACCCCGACCGGATGGACCTGATCCTGAAGGCGATTCACCGGCAGGCGGCCCACTGGACGGCGAAGGGGCCCGAGCACGCCGACCGCGTGCGCAACCTCTACCGCGACGTGATGCGCGACCACGCCGAGCACCTGCCGACCTTCAAGGCCGCCCTCGAGGGCTATTACCTGTCGGTCAAGGGCGACAAGGAGCGGGAAACCTTCTTCCTCAACGACCTCGAGCGAACCTACAAGCGCAAGCTGGAGGGCGACGGCGACGTCTTCCGGATGAAGACCGTCTCCGGCCTACTCGGCGCGATGAAGGAGTACTACGAGCGCGTCGGCCAGGTCGAGCGGTTCCGCCGCCTGGAGCGCGACCAAGAGGAGATCGCCCGCAAGCTCGAGAAGCTGAAGAAGCAATGAGCCGCGTCCGGCTGGGGGTCAACGTGGACCATGCGGCCACGGTCCGGCAGGCCCGCTACCGCGGGGAGCATCTCTCGCCCCACGCCGAGCCCGACCTCGCCGCCTTCGCGGCCGAGGCGCTCGCCGGCGGCGCCGACGGCATCACCGTCCACCTGCGGGAGGACCGCCGACACCTCCAGGACTCCGACCTCCCCGTCCTGCTCGCCCTGCCCGGGTGCCGGCTCAACCTTGAGATGGCGTGCACGGGCGAGATGGCGGAGCTGGCCGCGCGGCTGCGGCCGGCCGCCGCCTGCCTCGTCCCGGAGTCGCGCGAGGAAGTGACGACGGAGGGCGGCCTGGACGCGGCCGGCCAGCTGCCGCGCGTCCGCGCGACCACCGCGGCGCTGGCCGCCGCGGGCATCGAGGTCTCGCTCTTCATCGACCCCGTCCCGGCGCAGGTCGACGCCGCCAAGGCCGCGGGGGCGCCCGTCATCGAGCTCCACACCGGCCGCTGGGCGCGGGCCTTCGGGGTCGATTCCGCGGCCGCGGAGGCCGAGCTGGCCCGGCTGGAGTCGGCCGCGCGGCAGGCGCGCGCCCTCGGGCTGGTCGTCAACGCGGGTCACGGCGTCAACTACCGCAACGCCCGCATCATCCGCGGCCTGCCCTTCCTCAACGAGCTCAACATCGGCCACAGCATCGTGGCCCGCTCGCTCCTGGTCGGCGCGCGCGGGGCCGTCGCCGAGATGCGCGCGGCCCTCGGCTGAGATGGAAACCGGGGCCGCCAACCTCCTCGGCATCGGCGCCGACCTGTGCGCGGTGGCGCGGCTGGCCGCCGCGCGCGCGCGGCACGGCCAGGCCTTCCTCGACAAGGTGTTCACCGCCGCCGAGCAGGCGGACTGCCTCGGGCGGGGCGATCCCGACGCCTCCCTTGCCGCGCGCTGGGCGGCGAAGGAGGCCGTCAGCAAGGCCCTCGGCTGCGGCATCGGGGCCGAGCTCGGGCTGACCTCGGTCGAGGTCGTGACCGATCCCGCGACGGGCGCGCCCTCGGTGCGGCTGGACGCGCTGGGGGAGCGGACGCTCCGGTCGCGCGGGGGGCGCCGCATCCTCGTCTCGCTTTCCCACGACGGGGGGATGGCGCTCGCCACCGCCGCCGTCGTCTCCTGAGCATGGCCGGGCTGCTTCCCGTGATGAGCTGCGCCGAGATGGCGGCGGCGGAGCGCTCCTGGCTGCGCCGCCATCCCGGTCGGGACTGGGCGCTGATGCGGCGGGCGGCCGCGGCGGTCGCCGAGGAGGCGCGCCGCGCCCTCGGCCGGAATCCGAGGACGGTGCTCGTCCTTGCGGGAAAGGGTCGCAACGGCGCCGACGCGGTGCTGGCCGGCCTCATCCTGGCGGGACGCTCCGGCAAGCTCACCGTCGCCCTGGCGGAGGACGGCGTGGCGGCCGGCCTGCCCGCGCGCGCGCTCGGCCTGGCCAAGCGCCGACGCGGCGCGCGCATCGTGGGCTGGCGCGAGGCCCTGCGGACTGAGCCGAGGGCCGACCTCGTGCTGGACGGCATCCTCGGCTCGGGCTTCCGCGCCCCGCTCGCCCCCGCCCTGCGCAAGCTGATCCAAGCCGCCGGGCGACTGCGGGGGTTGCGGGTCGCGGTCGACGTGCCCAGCGGCAGCGGCGACGACACCGACGGCCCCTGCCTCGGGGCGGACCTGACCGTGTCCCTCGGCTGCCTCAAGCGCCCTCTCCTCCGCGCCCGCGTGGCGGCGAAGGCCGGGCGGATCCGCGTGGCGGACCTCGGGCTTCCGCTGCCGGGCGCGGCGGAAGGCTCGGCGACGGCCGAGGTCCTCGCGCCGCTGGCCGCCGCCCGCGACGCGCGCAGCGAGAAGCGCCGCCAAGGCCGGGTCCTCATCGTCGGCGGCTCCGCGGGCATGCCGGGCGCGGTGGTGATGAACGCGCGCGCCTGCCTCGAGGCCGGGGCCGGGCTGGTGAGCGTCGTGGCGCCCGCGGCGCTGCAGGCGTCGGCGACGCTGGCGCTGCCCGAGGCGATGTGGATGGCCCAGGGCGCCCGCGCGACGCCGAGCCGGATGCGCGCGCTGGCCGCCACCGCCGACGCCACGCTCGTCGGCAGCGGGCTCGGACGCTCCGGGCTGGGCCTGGCCCGAGCCGCCGCCCGAGCCGCGCGGGGCGTCGCGGTGCTCGACGCGGACGCGCTCCGCCCCGAAATCGTCCGCGCCGCCGGCAAGGCCGAGGCCCGCGTGCTGCTGCCGCACGCCGGCGAATTCCTCCGCCTGGGCGGCGCCGCGGCCACGCCGGCCGAGGCCTTGCGCCTGGCCCGGCGGCTTCGCTCCGTCGTCGTGCTCAAGGGTCCGCTGACCTGCGTGACCGACGGGACAAGGCTCGTCCACATCCCCCACGGCGGCCCCGTGCTCGCCCGCGGCGGCAGCGGCGACCTGCTGGCGGGCATGGTGGCGGCGGTGGTCGCCGCGCGCGCGACGCTCGGCCTCGACCTGCTCGGCGCGGTGACGGCCGCCGCGGCCTGGCATGGCGCCGCGGCCGACGAGGTGGCAAGCGAGCGGGGGGAAACCGTGGTGCGAACCACCCAGCTGCTCGATGGGCTTTTGCCTGCCTTGCGCCGAACCGGCGGCCCGGGCTCGGCTCCGGCATGAGCCTGCCCGAGCACCCCGACGACCAACGCCTCCTCCTCAACGCCCTGCCCGGGATAGGGCCGGTGGCGGCCCGTCGCCTGGCCGAGGCCTTTGGCGGCGACCTCGGCCGCGCGCTGCGCGCCACGCGCGAGGAGCTGCTCGCCGTGAGGGGAATCGGGCCGGCGGCGGCGGACACCCTCGGCGCGGCGCGCTTTGACTGGCGGGGCGAGCGCGAGCGCGCCGCGCGGCTCGGCCTGCGCATCCTGACGGCCGGGCAGCCAGGATGGCCCGAGGCGCTGGACGAGCTGTGGGATCCGCCCCTCGCCCTCTATGCGGAGGGACCCTCCGCGCCCTGCCGGCGCGCCGTGGCCGTCGTCGGCACCCGGCGCTGCACGCCCTATGGCGAGGGCATGGCGCGCGCGATCGCGGCGGACCTCGCGCGGGCGGGCTGGTGGGTGGTGAGCGGCCTGGCGCTGGGCATCGACCGCGCGGCGCACGAGGGCGCGTTGGAGGGCGGCGGCCGGACCGCCGCGGTCCTGGGCCACGGCCTCGACCAGACGCACCCGCGGGAGGCGCGGGCGCTGCGGCGCCGGATCGCCGAGACGGGCGCGGTGCTTTCGGAATTCCCGCTGGGACGCCCGCCGGACCGGCAAAGCTTCCCCCAGCGCAACCGGCTGGTCGCCGGGCTGAGCCGCGCGGTCGTGGTCGTGGAGACCGACCTGGGCGGCGGAAGCCAGATAACCGCGCGCTTCGCGGGCGAGCTGGGCCGCACGCTCTGCGCGGTGCCGGGCCGGGCGGACAGCCCGGCCAGCCGGGGTTGCCACGCCTTGATCCGCGACGGCGCCACGCTGGTCACCGGCGCGGACCAGATCCTGGAGGAGCTGGGCGAGTCCCCCGTGGCGACAAGCCGCGCCTCCGGCGGCAAGCGCGACGAGCCCGAGCCGGAGCTGATGCGCCACTTCGCCGGCGGCTGTGTCCATGATGCGGAGACGCTGGCGGCGGCGGCCGGCTGCGGGGCCGACGAGGCGGCGGCCGGCCTGACCCTGATGGAGCTCGAGGGACGGCTGCGCCGACGCCTCGACGGCAGGCACGAGAAGGCCTGATCTCAGCGGTTGCCCGAGCCCGGGGGCACGTCGGTCGAGAGCCGGAAGCCGCCGATCCAGTCGATCACCGCCTTGGCCTTGGCGAGCACATCGCGCGCCGGGCCGCCCACCCGGGCGCGCAGGCCCTCGCCCTCGGGCGCGGCGAATCCCAGCGAGGGGCAGCCCATCCGCTCCGCCTGCCAGAGCGCCCGCCGCACATGCCATTCCTGGGAGACAAAGACCAGCGGCTGGCCGGGAAAGTGAGCCACGGCCCTGGCGACGGAATCCAAGGTGCGGAGACCGTGGGGATCGCGGTGAATGGGAAGGGTGACGCCGCGGCGCAGGAGTTCGGCGCGCATGGTCTCGGACTGCTCCGGCGTGCCGGAGACGACCAGGGCCGACAGGCGCCCTCCCGAGGCGAGGCGAGCCGCCGCATCGAGCCTCGAGTGGTAGACCTCGGTTGGCGCACCGCTGTCGGGGTAGAACTCGGATATGCCGAGCACGATGCCGACCGCGCCCTCCGGTGCTTGTCCGGGATCGGAGAGAAACCTGTCGGAGCCCGCGGCGTTGATCCAAAGGTTGGAAATAGCCAGGAGGCCGGCTCCGAACCCAAGTACCGCAAAGGCGCCGTGCAGGAAAAATCGCCTAAAATTAGACATTTTACGCATTTAAACCCAGTGCTATCGAAGAGACAATCTTTCACGAGAGTTGTTAATGTCTGTTTTTGTGCAAAATCGGCATTGTCGTCCTTTAGGCATCCAAAATGCTGACTAACAGGCATGAAAACGCCCAACCCAGGCGAGGTCGCTCCCAAAATCCTCATCGTGGACGATGACAAGGACCTGCGCTACTCGCTGAAGCGAGCGTTGGCGGGACAGGGGTGGACGGTCCTCGAGGCGGACAGCGGCGAGCGCGGGGTTGAGGTCGCCAAGCACGACCAACCGCAGGCGGTGCTGTTGGACAACCGGATGGGCGGCATGAGCGGGATCGAGACGCTCCAGCTGCTCCGGGGCGCGGCTCCCCGCGCGATGGTCATCCTGATGACCGCCTACGGCACGACGCAGACGGCGATCGAGGCGATGAAGTTCGGCGCGTTCGACTATGTGATGAAGCCCTTCGACCAGGCGAAGCTCATCGCGCTGGTCGGCAAGGCGCTGCAGGCGGGGCGCGACCTGGCGAGCGCGGGCACGGGCAAGGCGGCCCGCATCGACCCGGCCGACCTCGCCGAGGGCATCGTGGGGAACTCGGAGCCGATGCAGGCCGTCCTGAAATCCATCGGCCAGGTTGCGGCCTCGGAGGCGACCGTGCTGGTGACCGGCGAGTCGGGCACGGGCAAGGAGCTGGTCGCCCGCAGCATCCACCGCCACTCCCTGCGGGCCAAGGGGCCCTTCATGGCGGTCAACTGCGCCGCCATCCCGGAGAACCTCATCGAGTCGGAGCTCTTCGGCCACGAGAAGGGCGCCTTCACCGGCGCGACCGCCCAGAAGCCGGGCAAGTTCGAGCTCTGCGACGGCGGAACGATCTTCCTCGACGAGATCGGCGACATGTCGCTGCCCACCCAGACGAAGGTCCTACGCGCCATCCAGGAGGGCGAGATCCAGCGCGTCGGAGGCACCGCGACCATCAAGGTCAGCGTGCGCCTGCTCGCCGCGACGAACAAGGACCTCGAGGGGATGGTCGCCGAGCGCAAGTTCCGCGAGGACCTCTTCTACCGGCTCAATGTCTTCCGCATCCGCCTGCCCGCCCTCCGCGAACGCAGGGAGGACATCCCGCTGCTGGTCGACTACATGCTGCAGCGCCTCGCGGCCGGACGCAAGCTGCGCGCCCGGCGGCTCTCGCCCGAGGCCCTCGAGCTGCTGATGCGCCACGACTGGCCGGGCAACGTGCGCGAGCTGGAGAACGTCATCCACCGCGCGGGCGTGCTGGCCAAGGGCGAGGCCATCCTCGCGAAGGACCTCCCGTCGGACCTCCTCGCCCCGCGCCGCGCGAGCGCGGCGGCCGGATCCCTCGCGACCGAAACCAGCCCCGCCCCGGCGTCGCCGGCGCCCGCGGCCCACGTCGCGGCGCCCGCCGAGCCGGACCTCCGCGCGCTTCTCGACGGCGTCTACCGCGAGCTGCGGCAAGGCGACGGCCAGGACATTCTCTCCGTCATCGAGAGGGCCATGATCGACCGGGCCCTGGCGGAGACCCGCGACAACCACCTTCGCTCCTCGCGCATCCTCGGCATCAACCGGTCGACGCTCAAGAAGCGCTTGCAGGGCGGCCCGGCCGGGCAACAGTAGCCGAATGCTGCGCCCCACAGCCCTCCTCGCCCTCCTCGCCGTCCCGCTGCTCGCCGCCGAGGATCCCGAACCCCAGGTCCTTTTCGACGGCAAGTCACTCGCCGGCTGGAAGGCCTCGGGCGACGACAAGGGGTCGTTCCGGGTTGCCGACGGTGTGCTCGAGATCCGCGGCGGACGCGGCCACCTCTTCTACGTGGGGCCCGACGGCAAGGCGGAGTTCCGCAACTTCGAGCTGACGGCCCAGGTCCGCACCCACCCCAAGGGCAACTCAGGCATCTACTTCCACACCCGCTACCAGGAAAGCGGCTGGCCCTCGGCCGGCTACGAGGCGCAGGTCAACGCCAGCCACCAGGACCGGCGCAAGACCGGAGGCCTCTACGCGGTGGCCGACGTGATGGACACGCCGCCCGCGCCGGACGGCGAGTGGTTCGAGTACCGCATCCGGGTCGAGGGCAGGCGCATCCGCGTCTGGATCAACGGCAAGCCCACGACCGACTTCACGGAACCCGAGGGCTGGAAGCCGCCCGCGGGCATGGAAGGCCGGCGGCTCGGCTCCGGCACCTTCGCGCTGCAGGCGCACGACCCGGGGTGCAAGATCGACTACCGCGACATCAAGGTGCGGCGCCTGCCCTGAGCGGGCTCAGGCCCCCAGGATGAGGTCGCACGCCGCGAGGAGCCGCGCGCGAATCGGCGCGGCGGCCTCGGCCAGGGCGCGCTGGGTCGCCTCGTAGTCGGCGCGGCCCTCGGGCGTCTCGACGCGGATGGGCTCGAGGCCGAGGGCGCGCAGGTCGTAGGGGCTCGCGCGCATGTCGGTCTCGCGCGCCCGCAGGGCGAGGTCGAAGGCGTCGGCGGCCAGCTCGGAGGGGACCAGCTGCCTCAGCTTCATGGCCCACTTGTAGAGGTCCATGTTCACGTGGATGCAGCCGGGCTGCTCGTTGGCGAGCCGACCGGCGAGGTCGGGCTGGAGTCGGTTGAGGGGCCGGGCCTCCGGGGTGAAGAACCGGAAGGCGTCGAAGTGGCCGCAGCGCACGGGCATCGACTCCACCACGGCGTCGGTCCCCTCGGCGCCGAGGCGCAGGGGCCAGGCGGCATGGCGGCGGGCCTCGGCCGAGCGGTAGACCATCGCCCACTCGTGCAGGCCGAAGCAGCCGTGGAAGGCGGGGCGGGCGGCGACGGCGGCGCAAAGGTCGCGGATGAAGCGGGCGAGGCGGAGCGCGGTCGCGTCGCGCTCCGCCTCGGCGACGCGCAGGACGGCGCCCTCGCGGGACCACCAACCCTCGCCCTCGGGCGCGGACTCGCCCTCGAGCGCGGCGCCCCAGCCCGGCGACCAGCGCCGCAGCGCGCCGATCCGGAAGGGATAGTAGGTGAAGAGGAAGTCCTCGACGGGATGGGCGAGGCCCGCCGCGGCGCGCGCGCGCCGGGCGGCGGTGAGACGGTCGACGCGCGCATGGTGGGCGGCGCGGCGCCGCTCCCAGCAGGCCCTTGGAATCGCGAGCTCGGCCGACGAGGCCATCAGCGCCACCGCACGTGGTGCTCGGCCACGACGATGTACTTCTCCGCCCAGCCGGGAAGCGCCGCCTGCTCCTCGGCGGAGAGGGCGCGGACGACCTTGGCGGGCGAGCCGAGGACGAGCGAGCCCGGGGGAATGACGGTGCCCTTGGTGACCAGCGCGCCGGCGCCGACAATCGAGCGGGCGCCCACCTTGCACCCGTCGAGCAAGGTGGCGTGCATGCCGATGAGGCACTCGTCGCCGACCTCGCAGGCGTGGATCATCGCCAGGTGCCCGACCGTCACGCGGTCGCCGATGCGGGCGGGCAGCCCGTCGGCCACATGGACGACGGCCCCGTCCTGGATGTTGGTGCCCTGCCCGACCGAGATCGGCTCAATGTCCCCCCGCAGGACCGCGCAGGGCCAGATGCTGGACTTCGCCCCGACGGTCACCGCCCCCTCCACCACGGCGCGGGGGTGGACAAAGGCTGAGGGATGGAGATCCGGCCCCTTGGCCAGGTTGCGGTCCAGGCGCGCCCGGAGGTCGTCCGGAGGGGTCAAGGGGGCCTGAAACGGGTTCATGAACCTAGGGTGAAGGCCGCAACGGGGGCTCCAAGGCGAAAACCTAGGCAAAAAACCCCTTGCCAAGCCAGCCGGGGTTCCTTTGCTCCGACCTTCCGCCCGCCATGAAGGCCACGATTCTAACCTCCGGTCGCCAGTTCACCGTCAAGCAAGGCGACATCCTCACCATCAACCTCCTCCCGGAGTCGAAGGAGGGTGACACCATCACCTTCGACCAGGTGGTCTTCCTCGGCGAGGGCGCGGGCGCCAAGGTCGGCACCCCGACCGTCGCGGGCGCCAAGGTCACGGCCAAGCTCCTTGAGAACAAGCGCGGCGAGAAGATCCGCATCTTCAAGCACCGTCGCCGCAAGAACTACTACCGCCGCCGCGGCCACCGCCAGGAGCTCTCGGTCGTCAAGATCGAGTCCATCCAGGGCTGAACCTTCCCAACCCCTCACTGAACTGCCATGGCAACGAAGAAAGGCGGCGGCACCTCCTCCAACGGCCGCGACTCCACCTCCAAGCGTCTCGGCGTGAAGCTCTACGGCGGCGAGTTCGCCTCCGCGGGCTCCATCCTCCTCCGCCAGCGCGGCACCAAGATGCGCGCGGGCCGCAACGTCGGCATGGGCCGCGACCACACCCTGTTCGCGCTCAAGGATGGCATCGTGAAGTGGGACCGCGAGCACCGCTCGGTGCAGGTCGTCCCCACGGCCAACGCCAGCTGCGGCATCTGAGAAAGCCCCAGGCTTTCGACAAACCCCGCCCAAGGCGGGGTTTTTTGTCGGTCGACGGCGCATTCCAAGGCTGGCGAAGCGGTGGCAAGGGCGTCAGTCTCCCCGACATGAGCCCCCTCGCCTTCCCGCCCTCGGCCGACCGCAACCACCAGCTTGCCCGAATCATCGGCGGCGTCGGGGCCGTGCTGCTGGCCATCGGGGCGACGGCTCCCCTGGCCAGCGTGGGCATCGGCCCCTTGGCGAAGACGGTGACCTTCAGCCTGGTCTCGGAGCCGCGGGTATACGTGCTGGTCGCCATCGCCGCCGCCACCCTGGCGCTGGCCGTGCTCGGACGCACCCGCTGGTTCGTGTGGTCGGCGGCGGGAGTCCTCGCCACCTTCCTGTCCATGGTCTCCCTCGGCGGGAAGAGCAGCGTCGAGATGCCGGGTTGGGTGAGCGACATCCTCTCGAGCATCGCCAAGGGGGCGATGAACCTGGTCACCTTCCATGTCGGCACGCCCTGCCTGGCGCTTGGCATCCTGCT
>Ga0315903_10002914_pt1 | contig 24396 bp, 37 predicted proteins | sample LakEriMetagenome_7_FD_203524 | JGI IMG/M metagenome (GOLD analysis project Ga0315903, IMG submission 203524) | Freshwater fungal communities from buoy surface, Lake Erie, Ohio, United States - Buoy 2 MA119 | ecosystem: Environmental > Aquatic > Freshwater > Lake | place: USA: Lake Erie, Ohio... | reverse complement strand
CTTCTGCCATATAAATATTATATCATCTTTTAGGATCATTGTCTATATGAAAAAACCCATATTTTTCCATAGCTTTTTTACCCTCTTCGCTCATACTGAATTTAGGCTCCAAAGACTCGCTATATTCGATCTCCACTAAACCCTCTTTATAAAGATCCATAAGGCTGTTTTCTATATCGGCCTGCATTAACTCAAACATTTCTGGCGCATATTCCTTCATCTTCTCTGGATTTGGCCTAAACATTAGGTCACCGTCCTTATTTACACCATCAATCTCAAATGCGCCCACTTCTAACAGGTAGGAGAAATACTGATCTTCTTCTTCATTCATATTACTCGACATAAATATCTACAATTCCTCTGGTTTTTAACCAATCAAATGTGGCCATCAGGTGCTCCCTTGTTTCACATATATCGCATCCATCATATACATCGTATGATTGCCAAGATCCCACTACATCTTCTTCATCATATAAGGCCATATGACACGCATTCCTATGATCAGTTATAAAATCTTGTAAGGCTTCTGCCTGTTCTTTAGTTATCTTTATTTCTTGCATTTCGCTCCTGATGTGTTACCCAAAAATACTTGCATCCTTCACAACATGGTGTGTTGTAAGCACTAAATATTGCTGGTTGAAAACTGGAATAATACAAAGGGTCTTTGTGGAATAAATTAACTTTATGAGTAGTAAGTACACGCATAAGCTTATCATTATCCATAAACCATGCAGGCAAACCCTTGCCCCACATACCTTTGCATTTTTTCTCTAGTTCTTTAAGGTTAGAATAATTTTTGGTTATAGTTATGCCACGTAAACTGGCTTCATTCATCATTCGGTGAGCATATTTATATAGCTCGGATTCGTGACCTTTCCACATTAATACTGCTGGGTGATTTCTCCACCCACCTGTTGGTGATTGTCCAGATAAAACTTTTAGTATTTGATAAGACTCAAGTATTTGTTTATTTAATCTTTTATTGTCTAAAACTTGAGCAACTTGATCGTAATCTGAATATGGAAGAAACGTTTGCACGTTACGCCTTTCTGTTTGTTGTTATATCCAGTATATCTTATAAAAAAAGGAGAAGTCAAGGGTGGTGTGGTGTGATAGGTGAACAGGTGAGCCCTTAACCCCTCCAGCGATCCCAACCAGACTTGAACTGGTGACCTCCACCGTGACAGGGTGGCGTTCTAACCTACTGAACTATGAGACCTTGATGGGCATTTTATACACATGCCCAGGTGTTGTTAAGATTACTTAACTAGAGTTACTTTAGCCTTTGGATTCTTTGCATTCCACTTCTTAGCGAGTGCATTGAAAGCCTTCTTAAGGTCTGCTAGAGCCTTAGCATTATCTGCCTTTAGCTTAGCAATTTCTGCATCCTTTGCAGCGATTGTAACTGTTGCTGAGTCATTTGCAGCCTTGAGATCTGCTGCTGCCTTTGCTGCTGCTGCAGTGGCTGCTGCATTTGCTGTTGCAAGTGCCTGCTCTGCTACTGTCTTTGCTGCAAGTGCTGCATCTCGTGCTGCTGTTACTGCTGCAAGTTCTCCAGCCAAATCACGAACTGTGATTGACTTTACTGCAGAAGATGTGACTGTGTTAAATCCAGCAACTGTAGAAGCAATATCTGCTGATGCTGCTGAAACAACAAGTGTAGTTGTGCCAGTTGTTGGCAACGTAACCTTAAAGTCTGCAGCACCAAAGTTTGTTAGTGTTGCACCTGTTGTGGCTGTTGTTGTGTCAACTGTTCCATTTACAACTAGAGCAGTAAGAACCTTACCAGAAACCTTGTTTCCGAATACGTCTGTTGCTGTTGCTGTAACTGTAACTACGCTTGAAGTTGATCCAGAGTCGTTACCTGAAAGAGCAACTGTATTGATCTTTCCTGCAGTTCCCTGTACATAATATGTAAGGGTTGTACCCTGATTTGTGATAACAACTGTTCCAACTGCTGTTGTCTTTGTATAGACATAGAATGTTGCCTTGTCTCCAGTACCAGTTGCAATTGTCAAAGATGATGATCCTGACGATGCATTTACTGGTGCTGCTGCAGCATTTGTTGCTGCAACGATTGTTGCATTTGTTGCTGTTGCAACAACAGATGTGCCTGTGTCCACAGTGGCAACAAATCTAACAACATCGCTGTCGTCAATTACGTTATCCTCTGGAACTGGGCGTGTGATTGCAGAAGTTGAAGCTGTACCTGTGGTAACTGTTGTCCACGTAGTAACTCCACCTGCCACCGCACCTGTTGATGTTGCAACTGTCATTGGAGCCGCTTGTGCTGGAACTGCAGCAAGTGCTGAAAGTCCCAATACAGAAGCGACTAGAATTGATAGTTTCTTCATTTTTTTCCTTTTTTATCCTTTTCTACCGATAGATTTGGACGTATCCTTTTGGATATTCCGCTGGCAATCCTGGACTCGAACCAGGGACCTAGAAGTTAACAGCTTCCCGCTCTGCCGACTGAGCTAATCGCCAATAAAGCCACATAATTAACTATACCCTATAAATCAGGGGTTTGGCAAGGGTCTTTGCTGAAAAATTACTTAGAACGATACTTTCCACCACGACGCTTATATTCTGCCACCACCCAAGCATTTGCTACTGCTGATGGGTATACATCAAATTTACGCTTAGCTTCAGCCACTATTCTAGCATATAGTTCTTTATTTGAAGGCTCACCTTTTCTTGGCTTAATTATATTATCATAATTAGTTTTGGCTTTCTTAATTTGAGGAGTTACTGGAGTAAACATTCCATTCCAGCCTACAGACAAATCGGAGTCATCCAATATATCTTCTCTCTCTTCTCCAGTTATAGGGTCTTTATCTGATCCCATGAATTCTGATTTATTAACTTTATTTTCATTTGCATAAAGAGCTCTTTGTTGTGCTAGGGCATCTTCTCTAGTTTCATGGCATCCCATTACTTCCCCGTCATCTTTTACAACAGGGTATCCCGAACAACCATTAGATCCTTTTTCCCCAATATTATATGGCATTATTTTTTCTCCTCTGTTTTGTATGTTTAACTATATAAGGACCAATAATAGCCTTGATAGTTCCATCTTTACGAAGTCTAACAATCATTCCGTTTTTAATTTGTGTGGGATTAAAAGCATGCGCTTTTTTCCTAGGCATTACTTTCCCTCCTCCAGAATCTTTTTTAATTCTTCGTCAATATTATAATTAAATGAATCTTCAAAAGCTTCATCTAACATGTCGTTCAAAATGTAAGGCAAATTAAATATAACAGTTTGAACTAACATTGGATCGGAGTATTGTATGTTTATTTTAACATTATCATTAGCAGATAGCGTCATATTTATTGAGCCATCAGTGTCCTGATATCCAGTTAATGAAAAACTAACCCCATCCATTTGGCCTCCTGACCATATATATATTCTACCAAAAGGGGCCCTATATGGCAATTCCCGCTGCACTGGCAGGATAATTTTGGGAGATGTGTAACTATCCATCCTAAGTATCCATATAGGGCTTGTGCGATGTGTAGGACTTGAACCTACGACGACCCGATTATGAGTCGGGGGCTCTAACCAACTGAGCTAACATCGCTGGCGTATATATCAACTATACACGCCCATAATTTGTTTGTCTACTATTCTTGTGCGTTTTTATCAATTTTTGCAAATGCTGAATTGATTTCAGAAGCAGACAGCTTTCCATCGTCAAGGAATGCACGGGCCAGTTTTTCAACTACCGTAGCAACACCAAGAGTACCAGCCAAAATAACAGCCTTCATTGTGTCAATTCCGACCAATGAACCTGCACCAATAACTGAAAGTCCAGACGCTGCAAAAACTGCAACAATTCTCATTAGGATGTTCCAAATATTAGTTACGGCTGATGAACCAATTACTTCTTCTCCAGTTTCTGGATCAGTTACAGTAATATCGATTTCCTTTTTTCTTGCCATATTCTTTACTCCTTTCTCATTGGAATAGTTATTAGCCAAATAGCTGTTGTAGCTAATACTGCCAATCCAACGATATCTCTGGCGGATCCCGTCAGAGTAAGCCATGCAATAAAGAAGCCAAGGAGGGTAAAGGCTTGTGCAATTACTTCAACTCCTGCGTCCTTAAGCCATGTAAAGAAGCCTTTCACGACTTTCTTAATTATCTTCATATTACCTCCTCATTCCAATTACCGCAGATACAATGTTAGAAACAAGTACTACTGGGATAATTACTTCTTGCGCTTTTTCTCTCTGATCATCAGTCATATCCATACCTAACTCAGAGAAATTTGATAATAGTTCTGCTGGATTTATATCCAATACAGCACCTAATGGGTCTGATAAAAATGCTTCTGTTTGTAATTCTGTTGTTGCGTCAGCTAATGTGTATGGCATTGGTGCATCTAAATTTTCATTTGCACGATCACCGAATTCTGCCAAAGCTTCGGCAATTACTGGGTCCGATTTTGCAAGCTCTGCTACTTTAGCTATTTCATTTGCACTAATACCAAGGGTTCCTGCTACAGCCGCTTTTTGTTCTGGCGTTAATTTAGTCAATGTGTTACTATTGGTAAGATCAGCAATTAGATTTGCCATTTCGTTAGAGACGGGAGTATTTTGTGTTTTATCCTCAACTGGAGAAACATCTGGAGTTGGTTCTGGAGTTGGATCTACAACTGTATCCGTTGGCAGAGGTTCAGGCTCTTGTGAAGGCTCAGGGGTTGAATCCTGAGTTGGTTCTTCCGAAGGTGTTGTTTCAGGGGTTGGCTCTGGAGTGGGATCGGTTGGTTCAGTTTGCTCAGGCGTTGGTTCAGGAGAGGGGGTAGGTGATGGTTCTGGTTCTTGGGTCTCTTCTGGTGTTGGCTCTGGTGTTGGCTCTGGGTTTGTGGATTGCTCAGGGGTAGGTTGAACTTGATTTGCCAAAGCTTGTGCAATTGCTGCCGCTATTCTTTGTTTGTTTTCAAATTCTAATTGTTTTGCGTACTCCTCTTTAGCATCTTCTATTGCTTCTAACATTTCTGCTTCTGCTTCTTCATAATTATTTTCTTTTGTCTCTACATCATCTTCGGCATCTTCTCTAACAGAAACAGAATTATTATATATTGTAGTTTTAGAAGTAAGATTATTTTGATACTGCGTTAACAATGTATTTGATGAATTGTAAGAAGCAAGTTTTGTATTATAATCTGTTTGTGCTGCAGCTTGAGCAGTAACAGCTGCATTATATGCATCAATTTGTGCTTGTGTTGCACCTACCCCATAAGAAAATGTATTTAGATTACAACTAAATCCTACACCCCAGCCTCCAGTATAATCACACCCTGCTCCTGTCCAGCCTCCAGGAATTGCCCATCCAAGATGATAATATCCTGGGCCTCCTCCGTTGTACCACCATATTTCTACATCTAGTGTTTTGTCTTGGCTAACATTATAAACTGGAGAATATTCGCTCCAAGAAGATCCTTTTTCTACCCATTCATCAATTGCAAGCTGTCCGTCTACATACATTCTAAATCCATCATCTGTATATCCAGCAAAATAGGTGGTGGTCCAATGAGAAGGAACCGTAATCTTTCCAGTAAATTTAACTATAAAGTCTTCATAATAACCGCATACTGGCGGCTGCATTGAATTTGAATTCCATACTCCAGTGCATATTACTGAATCTGGTATTGCTACACCATTCCATCCTCTTGCAAGATGATAAACAGTATATTGTAATCCTGAATTACCAGCAGATTGAACAACAGATTGCGTAGTTTGAAGATTTATGTTTGCTATATCTAGAGCGTCTTGGGCTTCATTTTTATCTTCTAGGTTAGAGGCTACTATAGGGGTCTGAGAGTCGACCAATTCCTGAGCATTAGTTTTATCACTAAGTGCCTGTGTTTCAGCTTCCTGAGCCTCTTGGAGCTCTTGCTGGGCCTCTACAAGGTATTCCCTAGCAACTAGGGCATCATTAAATTTTACATTAGCTAATTCTGTAAGTCTTTGAGTTTCTGCCTTATCTACTAGGTTTTCTAGATCGGCAGTCAATTTCATTATATCTTCATTGGCCTGGTTGAGAACGGGGGTGGGATAGTCAGCCTTTGCACTACCTAATAGCTGCCATGAAAATGCTAATACTAGTGCAATTGTTATTCTAAAAAGTTTATTAATCTCCATATCTCCCGTGTAGTCAATGACTACACAATTAATTATACATCAGGAGATTTACTAAATAACCTCTATATTGGCCATTGCTTCAGATAATTCTGCTGGCATTCTTCTGGGGGGTCTTACCAGATTATCTATTTCTTTTTGCTTATCTTCAAGATAATTGTCTCTTTTTGCATCAGTGTATGTATGTATTTCTATTTCCCTATTTGTATTTTTCTTAGAATGGTACATTGAGTTATAAATAGATCCGCATACAGCATCCGCCAGATCTTTTGACCCCCTTCTTGGGTGGTCTACCTTATCTCTCATAATTCTTAATTGTAAAAGCTCATCTATTAAAAGATCTATTTTTGGACCCTTTACACGTTCTTCCATTACGACAAGGGCAAAGTCTTCATAGTGTTTTTTAGCTACAGATAAAAGCTCTGTGTTTATCCCATAACCTTTTAGTTGCTGCATCATATCATGTGAATTCCATCTATCAAATGTAGCTAATTTTATGTTAAAACCCCTTTGTCTCAAAGACAATATGTAATCTTTTACTTCGCTAAAATCTACGCTTTTAGAGGCAGTAGGTGTCCAGTACCTAACTGCATCTACTACAACTACAGGTGCCGACTGTGCATATTCATTTCCAACTTTCATATGTACCCATTTATCAACATGAGCTAAAGCAACTGCACAATGGTCGTGTTTTTGCGCCAAGTCTACGTGTATAAAATACTCTTTATCTGGCAGTGGGACAAACCACTCTGCAAATCTACCATTGGAGTCAATTGCGAAATTTGGGTTATTAAATGATGCTTCTATTTTTTCTCTAGACTTAAAGAATGCATCTACCGCTTCTGGCGGCATACAGGCAAATCTGGACAGCGCATCGTCTGCATTTCTGTAAAATTCAATCTTAAAGTCTTCTATATTTTTTGTGGGGTTGATATCCCAAGTTGGTCGCTTTAAGGCAAACACTTTGGGAATCTTATAGGCAACAATGTGATCTTCTTCCCATTGAATGCTAAATTTATTTCCTGGCTCATCTTCTGGAAGATCTGGATTTACTATAAACTCATGAGTCTTTATGATAACTTCTTTTTGTGCTACAACCTCTTCGTACTTTTGTTGTATAAAATCATTTTTAAAACGTGGGAATGAAAGAAGAATAAGCTTTCCAAAATCAGGGAAACGTGATGCGACAGAGGCTCTATACATATCATAAATTGCTCCAGCAGTCTTTGCCTGATCATGACCAGTAGTTGATTCAAGTGCAAAACCAGAAATCTCGTCTAGTACTACCATCAATACGTTATAACCTTCGAATGCTTCTCTTTCTGAATGTCCAGAATGAACTGTAATATTTTTATCAAACTTTATCTCAGAAGCCTTTGCTTCATACTTACCAATAAACCAAGGTGACTTTTCTATTCTAGTTTTCATTCCTTTAAAGAAAACATTGCTTGCCTGTTGTGCGTTTATAGCAATATTTAGAATATCTATTGAATCTCCAGGTGGCTTTCCATAGTAAGATGCTGGGTCTTTTAGGCATAATAGTAAATAAACTATATATGCACAGGCTATTGTTGATGTGTAGTCCTTACCAGAACCCTTACCTAATTGAAAAATAACTTCATTACAAGTTTGCTTCCATCTTTTTTCACCACCCTCTTCGCCCATCCAGTTAATTAATGTTTCTTTTTTATAAATCTGAGTCATAGATTTAACCATTGAATATTGAAACTCAGAAAGCGGTGGTAATCCTAAATAGTTTTGAGATGTAACAAATTCTTCCAGAGTTACTGGATTTTCTTCAAAATCATTATCGTCTAGTACATCTAGGAAATCGCCAAAATCAACCATTGTTTTCTTGAATTATCTCCACTGGCTCTACTACCCCAGATATTCTAGATAGTCTTTGTTTTACTTCTCTTTGGCAGGTGGGGCACTTAGATGTGACATCTCTCAATATTCCTATCAAAATGTCTTGCTTCTCCTCTGCTTCAGCAATTCTAGCTCCAACTTCTGCATTATCTAGAAGACCAGCTTTCTGAAGCATCTCCATTTGCTTACCCTGTATTTCTGCAACAAGCTTGATAGCACCCACCTTTGTCCTATAATCTGCTGCAAGATCCGCCTGCTCTATTGTTTCCCAAGCTTTATTTATAAGCATTCCATAATGTTGATCAGATGCGGTTAGTGCCTCTCTCGCCCGCTCTTGAATTGTTTTATCGTTTTGGGCATAAGACTTCCACTCATCTAGTATGCGAACGACATCAGCCCTCTTAATTTCTAATTCTTTAGCAATTTTTCCTGGCTCGTATCCTTTGAGACTCATCTCAACGACCTTGTTCATTTGCTCAAAAGGTTTTTCTAATTCTGTCATTTTTTACCATTATCGGTCCTATAAAAGCCCGACCCTTTAAATTGTATGCCAAAAGATCCGTAAACCCTTTTCATAGATTCTCCACATTCTTCGCAAACAGGAATTTCTTCCCTATCATTAAATCCACGAAAAACTTCTGCGGTGGTCTCGCACTCCAAGCATCCATACTCATACTTTGGCATTATACTCTCTCATAAGATTAAATATTTCTGACTCCAGCTCTTGAATTGTAGATTCATTAGATACTATTCTATCAAACTTATAATCGTCCAATGCTGATTCTGACATGTGTGCGTTGATAGGCTTGTTAGATCCACGGTTGATTCTCCAAATTTCCCCGCCATTAGCCTTAATAAAATTAGCCTCATTTGGAAATCTAACATCTGTAATGACAAAGTTCTTGTATATCTCTTCTTCTTGGATCTGCTTAAATACCTGCTTTACCCAAAAATCTTCCCCGAACATCTCTCTTCCAACCTCTGTACCAAACACCTGCAGTAATCTACGCATCTCAGTCATAGCTTTTGTTGGCTCCCAACCAAGCTCTTTTACTCTTTCAGAAACCCTATGACCATCACTTAGAATTGGATTAAGTTTAAGAATTGCTTTTCTAATGTTGTCGGCAAAAGCAAGTCTTTTAAATCCATAATTCATAATTAAAATCTCTGCAATCGTATCTTTTCCAGAACGAGCATATCCACTAAGTCCAATAATCATTTTATTCCTTTACCAATGTTAGGTGAACACTTGTCCACTTGTATGTTCCATTATCTAGTTTAATGTGTGGGTGAGCATTTTTTTGATATTCACGATCATGAATTGATTTTTCAAAATCGATAAACTTAGTATCATCTAATTCCTCATCTAGATAATCTACACAAGTCCAGTTTATACCATCAAGCCATACCCTGTCTAGTCTATTTCTATCAAATAATTGTACGTTCGCAAAACCTTCTCCGTCGCCTTCAATTTTATACTCTGTAGAAATTGCGGCAACCCCTCCTGGCTTTAGAACACGATAAACTTCTTCAATTGCTTTACGGATATCTAATTCATTTCCAAAATGTTCTAGGGAGCTGCAACTAAACACACCATCAAATGAGTTGTCTTCGTAAGGCATATCTCTTCCATCGACATGCTGCCATACTACACGTCTATGATTATAGTCTCCACTCATGTATTGTCTTGCGTCTACTAAAAGTTCTTTTTCGTACCAGTGTTGCCATGATCCACCATCCAAATAAATGTCTGTTGCAAAAACTCTCTTAACATCTTTAGATAGCATAGAAATAGTTTCTTCTTTAGCAACACCGACACCAAGAATTTCAGAACTATCGTTTATAATTCCTAGTTTTTTAAAAGAATACATAGCCATTATAATTTCCCAAGTTTTTCTATTAAGAATAGACGGATCTGCTTGTGGAAAAGTTTTAATACCAGCAAAATTATAATCATTTAATATGGACTGAAACTCTGGTGAGTTAAAGTCATTTACATTTGCTACCTTACTTAATTTCATTTAGATCTCCTAATTAATCCATATTTTTCAAGATAACGTTGGATGGTCATGTGGGAACATCCAGCTTCTTTTGCTATTTCAACAATAGTCTTTTTTTGTACTACATACCTTCTATATAGCCAATCTTTTGATTCATATAATTTCATCGTGAAGTCACATTCTCGTAGGCATAATGGGCAATAGCAATAGCATCTCCGACATCGTTATCCTCTATATTTAGATTGAATTTGTTATTTACCCAATCCATAGTTTTTTGTTTCCTAATTTCACGAATTTTTGTAGAGTACCAGCCATCTGATTTTCCTGAAAATTCTGCACGAATCTTAGCTTTATCTTCTTTTTTAAAAGGTTTATTTCCAATAAAGTTTTGCCACGCAGTAGGTATTACGGTTACCACCTTAGTACCGTCATCCATTAATTGAGATATTATAGACCCATAAACATAAGATAGCTTTATAACAACATCGGCAGATTGTACAAAAACTGCTCCTTCAATAACTATATAATCTGACTTTAAATATTTTTTCATGGCCTTGATCTTTTTTCTAGCATTATAAATCTTTTCATAAATATCATTACCATTAATTACAATTTTTCCATGCCTTACCAAATTACCATTTTCTATAATGCCGAATGCAATAGATGAGGTGGATGCGTCTATTCCTATTACTCGCTGAGCCTTTGGCTTTACTAAATCAGATAGTCCCATTTAACATGTCCAATATATCTTTGCGTTGTTTTTCTTTGTCAGACTTTTCACAAGACACGCAAACACTTGTGTAGTTATATCTGCTCAACCTAGTTTTACAAATCTCGCAGTGCCTAAGAGATCCAAGCTTGATGGCTCTTCTCTCATAGTATCTTTGCATGGTACGCTTATTAGTGGCAAGCCTGCAGCATTCGTCTGAGCAATACTTTTGGTTATGTGTTGCCTTAACAAATTCCTGATTGCACTCATCATAAGCGCATACTAAATTTTCAGAACTGGAATTAATTTTTCTCCATCCTCCATACCAAAGCATGTATCCATGACTGGACAATCCTTACATATTTTGTTATTTTTTCTAAATGGTCTTTGTGGCAACTCTTTGTGTCCCCATGATAGATACACTTGCTTCATCCACGCATAGCATTCATCTAAAAACTGTCTATTTGCTTCTGTCATCTTTACTGGAATAATTAAGATTTCCTGATTATTTTTATTCTCGTATAGAACAAATCCCTCGTCTGTTTCCATTACATCCATATAAATTAAAATCTGAAGAAGGTGATTCTTAGATGGTTCCATAGAGTTTTGTCTAAATAGGAATGCTTCATCTTTAGTTGTCTTAATTTCACCGACAACTGTTTTTGATTCCCAATCTATGATTACGTCTGCGTATCCTTTAATTGGCGGATGATTCTTTAGGATTTCCTGCTCTATCTGCTTTACAGTACCAGTCTTTTCAAATAACTTCTGAATTCTTTCGTGAGCTGCAGTTCCATTAGACATATTGGCTACGGACAAGGAGTCGAATGTGTCTGTAAATTCGGTGCCTTCGAATGCAATATACCAGTATCTAGCACATGTTCCATGACCATATCCAACTGTACTTGGAGAAAACGTAGTCTTCTTCATAAACTTCTTGTTGTTCTTGCCGTCTAGGTATGCATCGTCCAGCATCTTCGATAGTTTATCTGGATCGAATGTGCCTGAATACTTTTTGAATTTAAGATTACTTACTAAATTTCTAGCCATTATTTAACGCCATATTTAAGAGCCGCTACAAGTTTGTCGATAGAATCGGCAACCGTATAGTAAACGTTCTTCTTCTTACTGGCAATTTCTCCTTTTTCCATTGTTGTGTAATATCTGGCTAAGATAGATAGCTTAGCTGATATCGCCTGCAGTTTAATTATCAGAACAGACGCTGCTGCAGGAGGAATGTCTGGTTTTGTTACTATCTTAATTATAGCATCTAAAGCAGAGTCTAGGTCTGGGTCCTTCATGAACTCTTTAAGATCATTAAACTCAGTTACTTCACTTATAGTCTCAAGCACGTTCTGCATTCTTGGCCTTCTCTTTCTTATCTAATTTATCTATAAACAACCCAGTTGCATAACCAACTATAAACCCTATACCTGCACCTATCAAAAACAACGACATAATATCCATCACATAAACCTCGAAACAAGGGCGTAGCCTATCCATAGACCAACAATTCCCATAAGTCCAGCAAAAACTGGTGGTGCTGGAATAGGAAGTTTAAATAAACTAAACACACCTCCAACTGCTATACCAGTAATAGTTGTCATGATTAACTCTTTCATTTGTGATTATCCTCCCAGAATGTAATTAATTCTTCTAACATGGCCCATTCAATGATTCCCAATCGGACCTTGGAATCTTCTCCAATAATAATTTTAAGACACGGATGCATATTACGATTTACTTTAAACGTGTCTGTACATATCTTAGCCCATATGTCTTTATTTAAAGTAAATGATGAACTGGCTTCTTTGTAATCTACTACAAAAGAGTACCATTTAGCATCACCCTTTTGGTATTTACCCCGCCCAGAATTTTTTTGAGCAGAAGCACCATCACGCTTTATTTCTCCACGTTCTGACACTACAGCTTAGCCTTTGATAAATGACCACTAGAACACTTCCAGTTAATTTCACCAGTACGTTCTTGGTAGGCAGCCTTTTTTACCTTTTCTCCGCACTCTTGACAATCAAAATTTCCATCTATAGATGTCCAATATGCAGAACCTGTTGGATTCTTTTTAAACATAAAATCTTCTATGCTAGGCTTTGTCATAGATTTCTTTCTTAAGATTATCTACAACATCCGCATGATCTCTAAGATACTGGACCGCTTTGGCACGACCCTGGAATCTTTCTCCATTAACTGTATACCATGCCCCGCCCTTTTCAATAATACCGAACTGTTCTGCAACATCTAGTACTTCGCCTACCTGATCAACACCTAAATTTTCTCCTTGGAAATAGAAATCATATTGTCCCGATAAATTTGGGGGACCGAGCTTGTTGTAATCAATAATCCAATTGACTGGTCGCCCAACTCTTTGTTCAATAATCTTGTCACCAACTTTAACACCCGACTTAATAGCATTAGCTTCGGCTTCCGAAGACCAAAGTTTAACGACTGTTGAAGAGAAGAACTTAACTGCCATTCCTCCCGTGGGTATGTGGCTAGCATGCATAGATCCAAATTGGTTTCTTTGTTGTGAAATGAGAACAAGTAATGTATTTTTGTTTGCGTAGTTGAGCATCTTGACTGCATGTGTCATGTCCTTTGCTTCTGCACCAATCTGCTTGGTGTCTTCTAATTTCTTTAGCTCAGTGCTATCTTTTTCAAAGTATATTGCTGGTAAGAGTGCGGAGATAGAGTCAACAACAATTATGTCTACTCCCGCTTCCATAAGTTGTGTTGCAACATCTACCATGTCATTTATAGTTTTAGCTGGAGAATATATTAGATTCTCTGAATCAACACCTAACTTTGTTGCCCAGTCGGCTGAATATGATGCCTCAGCATCAATCCAAGCACATGTCTTTCCTTCTTTTTGTGCTTCTGCAATCATTTGTAGGCAAAAGGAAGATTTACCTGCTGACTTATTCCCCCAAATTAGGATCTGTCTTCCATGACCTAGACCCCCCTTTAGAGCCATGTTGAGCCCTATGCTTGGGGTTTTTTGTTTTGGAGTTTCTACCTCCATTGCTGTTTGAACCCTCTGTCTTGTTTTTGGGTCCAGTTTGGACATTATTTCTGTAACTACGTTCATAAAAACTCTCTTCTAGTTGAGACGCAAATGCTTTCATCTCTTTGCTACGCATTGTAGCCAGCTTCTTAATTATATTTAGAATATCTTCCTCTTGTCCTGATTTTAAGACAAGAATAACTTCTTCGTTGGTTCCAAATAAGAAGTAACCATTCATTTGTTACTTCTATTATATCATTAGAAATTGTTTCCGTGAAGGGCTGGACGCTCCATATTTTTAAGAATTTTTTTCTCTAGAACCATATCTAAAGAGTCTTTTACTTGCCCTGTATTTACCATAGCCTGATATACGTCTATTAATCTAATGATTACATCCGCCATCTCTTCTACAGTTTTTTCGCTACCATGATTTTTACGAATAGCTTCAAGTGTTTCTGTTACTTCTGAATGAACTAAAGCAAGCTTATTTCCAAGCTTATCGTATGTTACGTCGCCTTCCCAAAAACCCTTACTCTTCGCTATCAGGTGAACTCGTCTCGCTAACAGATCCAGACTCATCAGATTCTACCTCCTGCTTATCATGTAATGTTACTATAAACTGACCATTCTCAGAATCAATATCAACCTTTAATTGTTTATTGTTTATCTTATCAGACATGTAGTCGTTTGCATTAATCTTTAAGACTTGATTTGTCTCAATTGCTGCGATAAACAATCTAACTAACGATATTTCAATTTGTTCTTGATCTTGTGTTGGTTCATTGTTTTCTGTCATTTTATCTCCTTTATTATAAATGTTCCGTCTTCTGACTTTTTGAACATCAATTCTACTTTATTACCTGGCTTCATTTTTGCCAAAGCTCTTACATAGTCGTGTGGGAAGGCAATAGATCTTATTAACTTCTTTTGAGAATCAGAAACTATTGTGTGTGCCATCATTTTTCCAGCCTTTGTTTTGTAGTTTGTAAAATCAACTACATAATAATTTTCTGGCTTTAAATCAAACTTAGTTGAATATAAATAATTCACAAATGGGTCTGACCTATCTTCTTTAACAACCTTATCTACTTCTACAAATCTATGTATTCTATTGTCCCCTACCAAGAAAAAGTACATCTGACCTGTTTCAATTTTGGTAGTTTCGCTATCAAATACACCAACCGAAGCAGTCTCATCTACAATTTCTACACGAGACCAACCCTGACCACGCTTTATAGATTTAACCATTGCCATAAACACAAATGTTCCTAGCTCTTCAAAGTCATCTAAGAAATTTATCTGAGACTTAATATGTGGCGTGATTCCACTTATATCAAACTTAGGTATGTTTAGATACTCATATAGACTATCTTTTTCCCGCCCAGTTCTAGGGTTATCGTCAAATGCTGCACCACCTATACAGTTCAAAGCATCTATGGCCCTAGAGCTTATGCCACTGTTCTTTTGGACAGACTTCTGCTTTAGATCAGCATAATTCTTATATGGTCTATTAGAGATAATCTTTTGGGCTATTCTATCTGATATATATTTTACGTTAGATAGACCAAACCTAATGGAGTTATCTTGTATTGAAAAGTCCATGTCTGACTCATTAACATGTGGAAGAAGTATTTTAATTCCTAAACGCTTGGCTTCAATAAGGTAGTCTGTTCTAGCATCCTTGTCCCCTTCATTTTTTAGCATTGCAAACATAAACTCTAGGGGATAATATAATTTTAGCCAAGCAGTCCAATAAGAAAGTAAAGAATAAGCAACAGCGTGAGACCTGTTAAAAGAGTAGCCAGCATGAGCTTCAAAATCATGCCAAAGTTTTTCTGCCGCCTCTTTGCTAATGTGCTTTGTAGCTCCAGAAATAAATTTATCCTTGAAGACATCAAACTCCTTTGCATCCTTCTTCTTACCAATAATCTTGCGAACTTTATCAGCTTCCGACCAAGACATACCGCCTAGGTGTACGCATGCCTGCATAACCTGTTCTTGATAAATAATAACACCATATGTGTTTTCTGTAAACTCTTTCATTATTGGATGAATATATGACACAGATTCATGTAAATTTTTACGAGCAATATAAGCAGCACCAACAGTATTCATTGCTCCTGGCCTAACCAAAGCATTAGATGCAGCAAGATCTTCAAATTCACTTACCCCCATCTTCATAAGAAGGTTGGTGTAAGGAACTGCTTCTGCCTGAAAAACTCCTTTAGTAAATCCATTGGATAACATTTCATATACACCCTTATCAGTTAAATCTAGATTAGAAAGGTTTATATTTTTGTCATGTCTCTTTTTTACCATATTTAATGTATCTGATATAACAGACAAAGTTTTAAGACCAAGTACATCAAGTTTAATTAGACCGATATCCGCAACTTGCTCCATATCATATGCCACTACTGGAACTCGACCACTTACCTTATCATTTGGATCTGTTCTAGTTTCAATTGGTGCATAATTATCCAAAGACTTTTTAGCAACCACAACTCCTGCAGCATGCATTCCAACTGAACGAATACGACCACGAAGTTCACGGGCAAGCTTTACCACCTCTGGGTATTTCATTCTAAACCATTTTACATTTTCCGATTCTTCAAATTCTTCAAATGTATCAACAAGTTTTAGTGCCTTGTTTACTTCTCCGAGTGGGACCATGAATACACGGGAAGCATCACGGACAACACCTTTATCTTTAAAATATGTAAATGTTGAAATAGAAGCAACGTTCTTAAACTTTTTGCGTAAATAATCTTTTACTTCTCCACGTCTACGGTCTTCAAAGTCTGTATCAATATCTGGAAAGTCGTTACGCTCTTCATTAATAAATCGGAAGAACAACAAGTCATACTTAATTGGATCTACATCTGTAATTCCAAGCAAATAGCAAACTAAAGATCCCGCAGCAGATCCACGACCTGGACCAACCATAATGCCCTGAGACTTAGCCCAATTAATCATGTCTGAAATAACTAAGAAGTACGGAGCAAAGTCCTTGCTCTTAATAACACGCAACTCTTCTTGTAGTCTAGATTCGTATTCATCACTGCCCAAAAATGCTGAGGTCAACTTCATATCTTCCATTGCTTTCCAGCATATACTCTTAATAGTTTCATCTGGATCTTCTTTTGGACGTGGAAGAATGCTTAAGCCTTGAAGAAAATCATACTCTTCAATGCTGTCTGCAATTGCCACAGTATTATCATAAATATCTGTACGAGTAATACCCTGACCATGCATTTGTGCTTCGATCTCTTCCCTAGACATAATATATACATCTAGTTCTTCAAAGCTTATTTTTCTATCTGGATATAGGTAGTTATACCTATCAAAAATATTATTTATCTGTCTAGACTTTTCAAAGTCCGCATCTTTGTTTGCCTTTGGTGATGTTGAAAGAATAAGCATGGCTTCTTCCAAAGCCCGCTCATCTTTTGTGGAGAAGTGGCAGTCACCTGTTACTACTGGCTTTATACCAACCTCATCTGCTAATTCTAATAAAAACTTATTAAGTTCTACTGGATTATGTGGCTGAATCTCCATGTAGAAATTATCTCCAAATGTAGTCTTAAACCATTTGGCTAACATCTTTGCTTCTTGTATCTCTCCACGCTCATGAGCCTTTGAGATAAGTCCATTCATGCATCCAGAAAGTATTACGAGACCATCTTTATATTCTGATAATATTTCACGATCAATACGTGGCTTATGATAATATCCTTCTGTCCATGCAATTTCAGAAAGCTTATTTAAATTTCTCAACCCAGTTTGATTTTTTGCCAATAATATTATGTGATTAAAAATTGAAGTATTATCATCACGCTTACTTATATCACGCTTATCAAATCTGTCTGTTGCAGATATATATGCCTCTATTCCAAGAATAGGCTTTATGCCTGTTTCCACCGCAGCTTTTTGCATATCTCTATGACCAGATAAAGTTCCATGATCGGTAATTGCCAAAGATGTTTGACCAACATTTTTGGCAGCAATCATTAACTCTAATGGTGTATTAAGACCATCCATAACAGAATATTGTGAATGGACATGCAGATGCGTGAAATTAGACATAAAACCTTTCTATTGGAAAGGTAGGGGATTTCTCCCCTACCAGACTACCACTCTACGTTACTTGAAGAACTCTCTGAAGTCTCTGAAGAATCTTCAGACTCTCCATACATGTAGAACTTCTCTTGCTCTTCAAAAGTTAGTTCTTTTACTGCAACCTTCTCTAATTCATATAGTTCATGCTTAGAAGCATCGTAGGCCTCTTTATCTTGACCTAAAGAAATTGCAACATACTCTGTGGAGGTTCCTGTCCCGCTACGCTTCAAACGCCATGTGAGATTAGAGATACTTCCCATTTCACCTGCGTATTCGATTAGTGTTGGTGTAATAGATTTTCCACTAGTACCCTGTGAAAGAATTGCAACATAGGGATCTTCCTTACCATCATCAACTAGTACATTGATGTATAGACGACTACGAGCCTTCCATCCAGCTTTGTAATCTTTACGATGTTGTTCACAACCAAAGCAGCGCCCCTGATCATCTGATGTACAGAGTGCTTTTGATTTGTAGTTCTTTGGATTTGTATGTTCGGCTGCAATAAAACCTAGTCCAGCCTTTTCATTATAGTTTGGTGAATCTGGATCCAATTCCTGCAAGAATCGAATCTTTACGCTCTCACCATCTGAGAGCTTGACCCAACGGGCCTTGGTTCCATCGCCTTCGGGCTTATCTAGAACCGCATTGATACTTTTTAGACCTTTTACAATAGCCATTGTTTATATATTTCCTTTGCTGATATTTGGGGCTGTAAATGCCCCTGTATTAATAGTATACACCATCTTAGTAGATTTGCCAAGACTGATACTCGTAGTTTGGAACGGCATTTTCAATACATTGTTTTATTTCTGCATCAGTCATGTCGCCTATATCTTTTGCTCCATGTGGATATACAACTTGGTAGTCATATGAAGCCCACAGGACATCTTTATTTTTTAGTTTATTAGCTATTGAATTTCCAAGATCCCTTCCTGGATTTTTACCACCATGTGTTGCCTTATCATCAAAGTCAGTTGCAATAATTATTTTAGTAAAGTATCTATTTAATAAATCATAATTTATTGGACTTAGATGGCCACCTAGTGTTGCTACTACATTTGGGTATCCAGCCTGGTGAATTCTCATAGCATCAAACGACGCTTCTGTAACTATAACTGTCGCAGAAAGTCTTTTTGCTCTATGAACATTAAATAATGTTTTAGTTTTAGGAAGACCTGCTGAATTTTTAAATTTCTTTTCCTGAGTGCCCCGACCAACAATTCCTATAGGTAATCCATCTGGAGAATGGACTGGAACTGTAACCATTTTTTGATTATGAGAATAACCTACTTGAAAGTATGTTATAGTATCATCATTAAATCCACGAGAATGCATGTACTCTTTACCTTCAGAGTAATCTGACATCTCTTTCCAAAGCTTGTCTAAGATCAGTGGGTCAAAGGATACGAAGTCTGGTTTTTCAATTAAAACTTCTTGTATTTGCTCTTCAAAATCTTCTAGGGAGTCTGTTACACATTTTGATATAAGTCTAAGTGATTCAAATTCATTTCTTTTTGTAACAATCTTTACTAGCTCTTGCAATGATCCGCTTTGGTTACAAGATGGATTAAAACACAAAAATAATCCAGACTGCTTTGATACAGACAAACTAGGGGTATTTCTATTTCCATGAATAGGACACAAGCACAGGAAATCATTACCCGTCTCAGACAATATAGTTAATTCTATTGCCTTGAGTACTTTTTTTACCTGACGCTCCGTATACTGCGTGGAAGCATCTTGCCGTCTGAGAACCCCTCTACTTGCCAAGCTTTTACCTTTCCTATGTAAACGCCGTGTATAGTTAATATAAACGACCAATTATTTTCTTGCTGATTATATGATACCGAAAAGGCTGGGTCCATGTCAAGGACTGGGACATAACCATCTCCACGTAGGGACTGGACTAGTAGGGACTCATACTGAGCCCTTATTCTGATGATGTCTGAATCATCTCTGAATGTTCCAGTTACCTGAAATCTCTTTATTCTTTTGTGGGTGGTCAAACTGTAAGCCAATCTACTCGTACAGTTCTTTAATTATACCCCTGTCGATATCCCAATCTAACATAAATCCAAAGTCCCGCCCATGTCGGTTCTTTCTAGAAACAACCTCAATCATATTGGTATCTGGATGCCTATGTACTGCCATAGCAATATCTGCATCATACTCAATAGCCTTTGACCAAGCCACTTGACTCATCATAGGAGGAGCATCGTGATCCGATATATCGTCTGCTGTTGCAGCGGTAATATCAATAATTGGAATATTGTTTGTTACTGCAAGCAACTTGAACTCACGAGATATGTTTCTGTTTCGTTCAACTTCTGAGTTAGAACGCTTATTATCATTGAAAAGTTGATGATAGTCCAAGATAACTAAATCTGGACGATGCTGATCAATCTTTCCTTGAACAGTGGCTGGAGTGACTTCATTAGTGCCTTCGTTCGATACCAATATGAATCCACGCTTATCTTTAAAGCTTTGTGTTGCCCAAGAGCTAAAATCATCTAAATTGATATCACCCTTCTGGAGCTGACTAGCTCTAAACAAACCTGAACCAAGCATCGTATAAATACGGTCACGCATGTTTTCTGGAGACATTTCCAAAGATATGATCATTGGCTTGAATCCTTGTTCCCACGCCTTGCATGCAAGATATGAAGTCATCCACGTTTTACCACGTCCTGGCCAACCAATAACAACCATCAAATGTCCAGGAGCCATACCAGTAGGGTAGGCAGCATCAATTGCTTTGAACCCTGTAGGTATTCCTGGAGATCCACCCATGGCCAATGAGCGATCTCTTACAGACATATAATGATCTGTGGCAGACTGGATATCGGTAATGTCCAAGTCTCTTACGTTATTGGTAAACTTACTTAATCCAGCTAATTGCATCTGCATTTGTTGCAGAACTCTTGCTGGAGCATTTTCTTTTAATGAAGAACCAGAGTTTAAAAGAATAGTCTTAATCTTATTCCCTAAAAATTCTGATTTCATCTGCTCTAAATAAAATCCTGTTTCAGCTTTTGTTTCAACAGGATCGAAATCTCTAAACTTATCTTGTATTACGCCTACGTCTGGAACAGACCTAAACTTATAATAATACGACTTTAAACCATCCCAAACATCTTTGTGGGACTGGAACACTTCGTCTACGTTATCGGCAAGGAGAACACTTATGTCCTTGTTCTTGCATACAGCACTAATTACTGCTGCTTCTGTATTCATTTTCCATCTCCTCTACCATTATCCTAGTAAGACCACGCAATTTCTTGCGGTGTTCGTCATCTTCAGCACGTTGCTGCATCATTCTATTTAACGAATCAAAATTATTAAAAAACCATACTATTGGGTGACCGTTCTTGCTTGTAAGAAAGTAATATTCAAGAACCTCTTTAGCCCTATTGAATCCAATAGAATCTATCACGTCTTGCATACCCCATTTTTCCCTGTAACGATTTACTATAGGCTTTTTACCATATTTTTCTGTGTACAAAGAGTCATACATAGATAGCAATGTGTATGAAAGCTTAGGGTCACTTTTTGCTGCCATTTAGTTCCTGCGCTATTTCGTCAGACTTTTCCACAAGCTTGTTTTCCACAAACTTATAAACTCTATCCGTAGCTTCAGATACTGTTTCTCCAGATCTTACAAAATCCTGGATTCCAATATCTACACGAAGGCTCTCAAAGTTACCTAAATTTTTTGTAAAGCCAAGAGTTATATTGACCTTTGTTTCTGAATTATCTGACATTCTATTCCTCTTCTTGGTGTGCAAATCCTAGTCTAGCACGTTTCTGTGGCACTTGTCCAGAGTCCATTGCATCTGCTAAATCTAACCATCCTTTAGCAACAGTAAGCATACCTTCTATATTTCTAGAATTTACTGCAACTTCTCCAGCCTCTTCTAAATATACTGCTACCCTAGAAAATGCTATTGATTGGTTAAGTTGAAATTGTTCAACTTCTTCTTCTACAACCTTTTCTTTCTTTTTTGCAGCCCTCTTTTTTGCTGGCGTTTTTTTAGTAGCCATTCATCACCACTCTGGTTGCTTCCATACTGGTATAAACTCTCCATCTTCTGTCTGTTGATAAAGAATAGTTTCGTTCTTTATCTTTGCTCTGAGCTCTTGCTTTGTAGGAACATTTTTAGATGTTACTAAACCATCTTTTCTTGGTCTACCCCTATGAAGTGTTGAAAGGAAATCCCTAATTTCCATAACATCATCTTCTGACAATAAATACTTTACTGGCTTTCTTTTTTCATCTAACGTATATGTCATCTGTGGCTTTTTGATATGTCCTTCTTCTATATACTCTAGTATTCTATTTCTGTGCCTATTTACTAAAGAAGCGGCTTCATTGATTGTATAAGCATGCTGAAGATTTCTCTTAGCATCACTCCACGAATAGCCTACACGTTTTGCTAGGTTATAATTCCAAGCAGTCATCATGTCTGATGATCTGTTAACGTGAAGCTTTTTGTGAAGTTCGCCGTTTAAGAAAAAGTACCGTAGGCTTGTGCTCTTTCGGCTTCTTTTCTCATTAACCATTTTGCGAATTTACTCCCTTGTTTGTGAAACACCCATCTTTTAGCACACTGCATGCAATATAACTCTAGGTGGTCATATTGAGAAAATACTCTGTCAATAAACACCCGTCCAGTTTTACACCTCATACATTTCATCATAGTTTAAATAGTTTCCCATCTACTACACATGAATAGTCTGGTGCAATATGAATCATTTGTATGTGTGGATAATCATTGACAATATGGGCTATTGCAAACCCCTTTTGCCAATCATGGTGCTGGGTATATTTCATACCTGGCCCCTTTTCATCACACATGTGTCCAATTTCATATCCACGCAAGGTTTCCCCTGCTCCATTATTTCTAAGTTCATAAGTTACCATATGTGATGCAATTCTGTGTGAGTGTCCTCTTATTAATGACACCTGCATGTCTTCCATGTCTTTACGAACAGACCCAGTTGCTGCAATTGATATTCCATGGTGAACATGAATATCTCCAAATCGTCTTTTAGGCAATTCGTTGTAATAAATATAATCGTATCCCAGAGAGTCTAGCGACCATAATGATTCTGGAGTAACATCTTTTGCATAGTCTGGAAGCTTCTTATCTACATAATCAAAAATTCTAATATCATGATTTCCAAGTGCAGAAAATAGTTGTGCGTTTGGAAGTATGTCACGAGTCTTTGAATAAAAATCTCTAGCACCTTTAGCTTCGTGCCTCATCATTGGGACAATAAGATCTTTGCTATCGTCTGCGTGAAGCTTTAAAAACTCAGCAGACTTACCTTCAGTATACTTACTGTAACATGCTTGATCGTCGGTATCTCCAAGATAATCTACTACGTCTGGCTTAAACCACTTCATTACCTTAAACCAAAGCTCTATCATCTTATCGTCTTGATAGGGAAACTGCTGGTCGGATGATAACATCCACTTTAAATCGTTTGTCATAAAACCCTTCTGGTCTATATACTATTCTACTAGTGCCCTGAGTATTCTGTCAATACTAAAGGTGAGCATATCTATGTTCCTTTACCGTACAGGGGAACAGGTTGTTTATTGAGTTGTTTTCTTTATTACCATCTATATGATGAATGGTTTCCCAATCATTAAGTACTCTGTTTAGATGTTTTTCTACAACAAGTCGGTGTTCGTAGTACCACCCGTCGCCAAAAGACTTAGGGTGCTCTGGTACCCAGATCACTATATATTTATTTAGTTTTCGTTTTTTTCTTTTAGACCAATTTAAAATTGGCTTATACATGCTAGTATGTTACTTCAACGCTTAGGCTGAAATCTACATATAACCAATACCAAGGGGAACTTCCCGTTGTCTGCGGTGCATTTTCACCAGCTTTATATGTCTCTGTACCATCCTTGGCTGGCACAAAGGAAAATTGTGATCCTACAATACTAAATGTTCTTAGCTTAGCTCCATTAGCAGTTTTCTTATTAGACTCTGTTTTGCCCTTTGGGACAAACATGGCGTTGCTGTATCCAGCAGTAAGAATCTTAAATCCTTTAATTGTTTTTCCAGTTACGGATTCTACTTGCTCTTTAGTAATAGTTCTATAAATAGTTTGACCAACATTTCTAAAGCTAACCTTGTTAGCCAAAATATCTATTCTTACTACATCTGTAGCATTAAAGTTTTCATTATTTCCAGAACCGTCTGTATTTCCACTAAATCCATTATTACCGCTTGTAGAACCAGTTGCTCCACTAGTTAATGTAACTGGAGCTTGAATAGCTGGAAGCTTATAAATTTGTGCTATTTGAGAAGCAAGGAAATTTACGTTTTGAATTAATTTATTCAAAACATTTATGTCAATTGGATCCCCTGGCTCAAATGGCTTAAGGTAATTTAGTGTCAATTTATTTGCTCCCCATCCTTATGAAGTTCGGCTTCTTTAGCACTGACCTCAATTATATTATCTCGATCAATACCAAACTTGGTAAAGAAGTCTGGAGTAGTTATGTGCTGCTT
>Ga0315903_10002912_pt1 | contig 24411 bp, 24 predicted proteins | sample LakEriMetagenome_7_FD_203524 | JGI IMG/M metagenome (GOLD analysis project Ga0315903, IMG submission 203524) | Freshwater fungal communities from buoy surface, Lake Erie, Ohio, United States - Buoy 2 MA119 | ecosystem: Environmental > Aquatic > Freshwater > Lake | place: USA: Lake Erie, Ohio... | reverse complement strand
CGGTTTATGTGCCCTTCATTTGGACTTCCAGCCCCTCAGTGCCAGCCAAAGACCTCAAAGAACTTGCCAACCTTTTGAAAAGCAACAAGTCTTTGCAATACAACTACGGCTCTACGGGCCCAGGCTCCACCATGCACGTCTTGGGCGAAGCCTACAAGAAAGAAGCAGGCATCAGCATGGAGCACATTCCATTCAAAGGTGCTGCACCCTTGAAGCAAGAGTTGTTGGCAGGCCGACTACAAGTGGGCGGTGATCAGTTGTCTTCATCCCTGGCAGAAGTCAAAGCAGGTACCTTGAAAGCCTTGGCCACAACGGCGTCAAAGCGTATTCCTGGCTTGCCTGATGTGCCTACTGTCAAAGAGTTGGGCTATCCAAACTTGGAGTTGGAGGGTTGGAACGGTGTGTTTGCACCCGCCAAAACACCCAAAGACATCATCGATCGCTTGAACAAAGAAGTTATTGCGGCTGTGAGGCACCCTGATGTGGTGAAGCGCTTGAACGAACTGGGCGCTGAAGGCGTAGGCTCAACACCTGCTGCGCAAGATGCCATGTTGCGCAAGCAGATGGATCAGTTTAGAGGCATCATCCGTGAGATGAAGCTCGACTAAGCATCACACGCCAAGGCATTACTTTGAGTGAGAGCCTTGGCCAAGCCACCAAACGGGTAGTTGCGTGCAGTCTTTGCCATCTAGGCCAGAGTCTGCAGCCTCGTTGAATTTTTGCAAGGCCATGCTGGTTAATGGCAACTCTCTGTGGTTTGTTTGGGCCAATGCAAGCATGGTTCGCATGTCTTTGCGCATGGTGGCGACATCCACTGTGACTGTGTCATTTTTCTGATGGCCCAAGGCTTGAACCAGCAAGGGGCCGCGCACCTTCAGCATATTGGGTCCGCCGGAGCTTTCGGACAAAATGTCAACCACCCTTTGAGGATCCAGTTTCAAATGGTCAATCAAGGACAGTGCTTCACCCAAGGTTTGCCAGTAAACCATGAGAGGCAAATTAACGGCCATCTTCATGGTCGATCCAGCGCCATAAGTACCCACATGTTCAACGCGTTTGCAAAGGTGTTCTAACAAAGATTGGACCTTGGAGAGATCGGCTGCATGGCCACCTACAAATCCGAGCAATTTACCTTCCTTGGCGGGGCCGATGCTGCCGCCCACAGGGCACTCTAAATACGCAGCGCCAACAGCTTGCACCCGCAATGCCAGTTCTGGTGGTTTGGCAGGATTGACAGTACTCATGTCAATGAAAGTGGGATGTGCGCCAGCGCCAGACAAGAGGCCCTCGGTGCCTGAGTAAACATCGTCGATGGCAGCTTCGTTGGTGAGCAGTGTGATGACGGTGTCAACAGACTCGGCCAACACTTTGGGCGAGCTAGCCCATTGCGCGCCTGCATTCAAAAGTGTGCTGGCTTTGTCTGATGTTCGGTTCCACACAGTCACTGAATAGCCCAGCCCCAAAAGGCGGGAACCAATGGCATTGCCCATTTTGCCGATGCCTGCGATACCAACTTTCATGTCGTACTCCAATTGCGATGAATAGAATTTACTTTGAGATGAGTGGGTTTATTTCAAAATATCGCCCATGCACAAGTACTTCATCTCGAGGTACTCTTCCATGCCGTGGTGTGAGCCTTCGCGGCCTAAGCCCGATTGCTTCACGCCGCCAAAGGGCACGTGCTCGGTGGCAATAACACCTACATTGATACCCACCATACCGTATTCCAAAGCTTCGCTAACCCGGAAAATTCGGCCTACATCGCGGCTGTAGAAATAGCTGGCCAAACCAAACTCTGTGTTGTTGGCAGCATCGATGGCCTCTTGTTCGGTTTTGAATTTAAAGACAGGTGCAAAGGGTCCAAAGGTTTCCTCACGGGCGCACAACATGTCTGAAGTGGCGTTGCCAATGACGGTAGGTTCGAAGAACTGGCCGTTCAATGCTTTACCACCTGCCAACACGACACCCCCTTTGGTTTTGGCGTCTTCCACGTGGCGTGTGACTTTTGCCAATGCGGCCGGTTCAATGAGCGGGCCTTGGACCACGCCTTCTTCAAAGCCATTGCCCACTTTCAGGGCTTTTACTTTGGCGGCAAATTTTTGGACAAACGCGTCGTAGACAGACTCTTGCACATAGATGCGATTGGCGCAGACGCACGTCTGACCTGCATTGCGATATTTGCTGGCCATAGCACCTTCTACGGCGCTGTCGATGTCGGCATCGTCAAACACAATGAAGGGCGCGTTGCCACCCAATTCAAGCGACAGTTTTTTCACAGTGGGCGCCGATTGCGCCATCAAAATTCGGCCTACTTCGGTGCTACCAGTAAAGCTAATGTGACGAACGATGTCACTAGAACAGAACACTTTGCCTGCGGCAATGCTGTTGTCTGAATCGGCGGTGAGTAAATTGATGACACCCGCTGGAATACCTGCGCGAATGGCCAGCTCGCCTGCGGCCAAAGCTGTTAAGGGCGTCAACTCGGCTGGCTTGATAACCACGGTGCAACCAGCCGCCAAAGCGGGCGCCACTTTGCGGGTGATCATGGCCAAAGGGAAATTCCAAGGGGTAATGGCAGCGCAGACACCGATGGGCTGCTTGATCACAATCAGACGGCGCGTGTTGTCAAATTGGGGCAATGTTTCGCCATTGACGCGCTTGGCTTCTTCGGCGTACCACTCAACAAAGCTGGCGCCGTACGTTACTTCGCCTTTGGCTTCAGCCAAGGGTTTGCCTTGCTCGGCGGTCATGATGCGACCTAAATCTTCAACGTTGGCCATGAGAAGGTCATACCATTTGCGCAGCAAAACGCTGCGCTCTTTGCTGGTTTTGCCACGCCAGGCCGGAAGGGCGGCATTGGCTGCAGCAATGGCCTGTTCGGCTTCGGCGGCTCCCAAGTTGGCCACATCGGCCAGTTTTGCGCCTGTAGCGGGGTCATGGATGTCAAAACGTTTGCTGCCTTTAACCCACTGGCCGTTGATCAAGGCGTCTGTTTTGAGGAGTGAGGGGTCTTTGAGCAAGGCCAAAGGGGAAGTTTTCATGTCCATGGAGGTCTCCTAGGTTTATTTGTGAAGGCTTTGAAGCAGCACTTGCAATCTTATAATGGAAAGTTGAGCCCAGTTTGGCTTTATTTAAGATACCCCTGACATGAGCACACCTGTTATTTCTGTTGCCGATATTCGCAAAACATTCCTCGACTTTTTTGCGTCCAAAGGTCATACCGTGGTGGCGTCCAGCCCCTTGGTCCCTGGCAACGACCCCACTTTGATGTTCACCAACTCTGGCATGGTTCAGTTCAAGGACGTGTTTCTGGGCGAGGACAAACGAAGTTATGTCCGTGCAACGTCTGTTCAGGCTTGTTTGCGTGCGGGCGGTAAGCACAACGATTTGGAAAACGTGGGTTACACCGCACGTCACCACACCTTCTTTGAAATGTTGGGCAATTGGAGCTTTGGTGATTATTTCAAACGAGACAGTTTGAAATGGGCCTTTGAATTGCTGACCCAAGTTTACAAATTACCAGCTGAAAAATTATGGGCCACGGTCTATATCGAAGATGACGAAGCCTACGACATTTGGACCAAAGAAATTGGACTCCCGCCCGAGCGCGTCGTGCGTATTGGGGACAACAAAGGCGGACGCTACATGTCCGACAATTTCTGGATGATGGCGGATACCGGCCCCTGCGGCCCTTGCTCCGAAATTTTCTATGACCATGGCCCTGAAATTGCAGGCGGCCCGCCTGGCAGCCCCGAGCAAGACGGTGACCGTTACATTGAAATTTGGAACAACGTGTTTATGCAGTTTGACATGCAGCCAGATGGCAGCGTGAAGAATTTGCCTGCACCTTGCGTGGACACGGGCATGGGCCTTGAGCGTTTAGCCGCCATTCTGCAGCACGTTCACAGCAACTATGAAATCGATATTTTTGATGCATTGATCAAAGCAGCGGCGCGCGAAACTGGCTGTGCCGATTTGCAAAATAAATCTTTGCGCGTCATTGCGGATCACATTCGCGCTACAGCTTTCTTGGTCAGCGATGGCGTGGTGCCCAGCAACGAAGGTCGCGGTTATGTTCAGCGACGCATTGTGCGCCGTGCCATTCGCCACGGTTACAAGCTGGGCCAAAAGACGCCGTTCTTTCACAAGTTAATGCCCGACCTGGTCAAGCTGATGGGTGAAGCCTATCCCAGTTTGGCGTCTCAAGAAAAGCGCATTACCGATATTTTGAAAGCCGAAGAAGAGCGCTTTTATGAAACGCTTGAAGTGGGTATGCAAATCTTGGATGCAGCGCTTGAAGGCGGCGCCAAAGTGTTGCCAGGCGAAGTGGCATTTAAATTGCACGATACCTACGGTTTCCCCTTGGACTTGTCGGCTGACGTTTGCCGCGAGCGCAATTTAAGTGTCGACGAATCTGGCTTTACAGCGGCTATGGAGCGACAAAAGGCTCAAGCCCGTGCGGCTGGCAAATTCAAAATGGACCGCGCCCTGGAATACTCCGGTGCAGGCAATCACTTCGTGGGTTACGACGACTTGCAAGTCACTGCCAGAGTTCTGGCGCTGTATGTCGATGGTGTACCTGCTTCAGAACTCAAAGCAGGTCAAAGCGGTGTGGTGGTTTTGGACACCACACCTTTTTACGCAGAGTCTGGCGGTCAAGTGGGTGATCAAGGTTTGTTGCAAACGGCTGGTGCCAAATTTGAAGTAGAAGACACTTTGAAAATCAAAGCCGATGTGTTTGGTCATCACGGCATGTTGCTTGAAGGCAGCCTGAAAGTGGGCGATGCCGTTCAAGCGCAGGTCAACACCGACTTGCGTGCAGCTACTGTGCGCAATCACTCTGCCACACACTTGATGCACAAAGCCTTGCGTGAAGTGCTGGGCGACCATGTGCAGCAAAAAGGCTCTTTGGTGAATGCCGAGCGCACGCGCTTTGACTTTGCACACAACGCCCCAGTGACAGACGAACAAATTTTGGCCATTGAAGCCAAAGTGAACGAAGAAATTTGGGCCAATCCGGCAACGCAAGCACGCGTGATGGACATTGAGTCTGCTCAGAAAACTGGCGCCATGATGTTGTTTGGTGAGAAGTATGGCGAGACTGTTCGCGTGCTTGACATCGGCTCCAGCAGAGAGCTGTGCGGTGGTGTTCACGTGCACCGCACGGGCGACATTGGCTTGTTTAAGGTGGTGGCTGAAAGTGGCGTGGCTGCTGGCGTGCGGCGCATTGAAGCTGTGACGGGTGGCAATGCCTTGGCTTATTTACAGTCTTTGGAAGCCACTGTATCCAAAGCGGCTGGCAGCCTGAAAGCATCGCCTGCCGAATTGAACAGCCGCATTGCACAAGTCTTGGACCAAGTGAAATCCTTGGAAAAAGAAATGGCTGCGCTGAAGGGTAAATTAGCCTCTTCCCAAGGCGATGAATTGATGACGCAAGCAGCCGAGGTGAAGGGTGTCAAAGTGTTGGCCGCTTTGCTGCCTGGCGCAGACGCTAAGACATTGCGCGACACCATGGACAAGTTGAAAGACAAACTGAAAACTGCTGTCGTTGTGTTGGCCGCGGTGGAGGGTGACAAGGTTCAATTGGCTGCGGGTGTAACTTCTGACACCATTGGCAAAGTGAAGGCTGGTGAGTTAGTCAATTTTGTTGCTCAGCAAGTCGGTGGCAAAGGTGGCGGTAAGCCGGATATGGCCATGGCGGGTGGTACAGATGCCACTCATCTGGATGCGGCCTTGAACAGTGTGCGGGCTTGGGTGACTGAGCGTTTGTGAAATTTCAATGAACTGGCCTTTTCTCCAGACTATTGATATCTGAGAGAGCCCCGCAAGGGGCTTTTTTTTGGACAGGTTTAAATTGAAGTCAGGATCACTCCAAGGGTATTCCTTAGGGGCGTTAATTTAATTTTATGCATAAAATTAAATTTATGGATAAAAGTCAAAATCCCACAGCCAATGAAATTGCACTCAACGCTTTGCGGCGCGATGTTTTGTCATTGGCGTTTTTGCCTGGTGCCAAACTGAAAGTTGAGCACCTGCAACAATCCTATGGACTTTCCTCCAGTCCTATTCGAGAAGCACTTAACAGACTGACCGAAGAGGGATTGGTGAGGGCCGATGAGCGCAAAGGTTTTCGAGTTGCCATGGTGTCTGATGAAGATTTGCAAGACATCACCAACATGCGATTGTTGATCGATCTTCCTACATTAGAGCAGTCCATGAGATCTGGAGAGGACGAATGGGAGTCTCACGTGATTGCAAGTTTCCATTTGCTAGAGAAACTTGAAAGCAGATTGCCCGAAGGCCCGGTTGTTCTGAACGCCGAGTGGAGTGCACTGCATAGAGGTTTTCACCGCGCCATGATGAGTGCATGCCCTTCAGAGCGCATGGTCCTCACCAGCGGCAGTTTGTTTGATCAAGCCGAACGCTATCGCCACATCTCTGCCAGATACAGAACAGTGATTAAACGCAAAAGCGAAGAGCACAAGGTTTTGATGCGAGCCGTTCTCAAAAGGGACTTCGAAACTGCTAAGCAATTGCACCAAGAGCATGTCTTGAGTACTCAAAAAAATGCCCTTAAAGCTTTGAAGCAGTGGCATCAAACATCACATTGATATTTGGAGAGAATCATGCTGAAAGTCACCCGCCCAACCCCATCGCACTTTGGCATCTATGTCACCGATGTCGACAAGATGGTTCATTTTTACAAGACTGTTTTCGGATTGGTTGAAACCGATAGGGGTGTAGGCAAAACATTCAAAGCACCGTTGGTATTTTTGAGTGCCAGTCCCGATCAGCACCACCAGTTGGTCATTGCTGGTGGCAGACCCGCAGAAGCCACTTTCAGTACGGTGATGCAATTGTCATTTGCAGTCCCATCCATTCAGCATTTGAGAGATTTGAAGAAGTCTGCCGAAGTTTTGGGTGCAAGCCGCGTTTTACCCCTGAATCATGGCAACGCTTTGTCTGTTTACTTTGCAGACCCTGAAGGCAACACCGTAGAAATTTACATCGATATGCCTTTCTACATTTCACAACCACATGGCGACCCATTAGATCTGTCTAAAGACGATGAAACCATACTTCGTGAAACAGAGGCCATCTGTAGAAGCGATCCCAGTTTCAAGCTGATTGAAGACTGGCAAGCAGCCACTTTCAATTAACCCTTTTTATCCATCAAGAGAAACAACATGAAATTACTCTCATTCATTGGCGCAAATGGCCCTACCTGGGGTGCTGTGGTTGGACAAGACGATGTGATCGACCTTGGCAAGGAGATGCCGCAACATGCCAACTTGGCTGCCTACATTGGTTCTGGTGACTATTTGAAGGCCAAGGATCATGTCGTCGGCAAAACACCTTCGGCTAAATTGAGTCAAATTACTTTCTTGCCAGTTATTCCTGAGCCAGAAAAAATTGTTTGTGCTGTTCGCAATTACATGGACCATCACCAAGAGGTTTTGGCGGCCGGCATGCACCGTGAGTTGTCCGAAGAGCCCCCTATTTTCTTGCGCGTGTGGCGTTCACAAGTGGCTCACAACCAACCCATCATTTGCCCTAATGTGTCCGGAAGTTTGGATTGGGAAGGCGAATTGGCAGTCATCATTGGCAAGCCCGGACGCTTCATCAAAGAAGAAGATGCGTTTGACCATGTAGCAGGCTACTCTTGCTACAACGATGGCAGCATTCGCGAATGGCAATTCCATGCCAAACAAATTGCATCTGGCAAAAACTTTGAATCTACGGGCGGTTTTGGCCCTTGGATGGTTACGGCCGATGAAATCAAACCCAATCAAGAATTGAAATTGATCACGCGTCTGAATGGTGTGGTGGAGCAGTCCAGCCATACCGGACACATGATTTTCCCCATTGCCAAGCTCATCAGCTATGCCTCCACCATCTTTACGCTCATGCCGGGAGATGTCATTGCAACGGGCACGCCTGCAGGTGTGGGTTGGAGTCGCAAGCCACCTAAGTTCATGAAGCCTGGTGATGTGTGCGAAGTTGAAATTGAGCACATTGGTACCTTGGTCAATCAGATTGCCGCGCAAGCCTAAAAATTCAGCGCGAACTTTATGCACATTGTTCGAATTCACCAGCCGGGTGGGCCAGAGGCTCTGCAACTTGAACAAGTCGCAGAGCCAACTCCCAAGTCTGGAGAGGTCCGAATCAAGGCTATGGCCATCGGCGTGGGTCGCCCTGATGTGCTCATGCGTCAGGGTATTTACAAATGGATGCCACCATTGCCTGCGACGCCTGGCGCTGAAATGTCAGGTGTCATTGATCAAGTTGGAGGGGGTGTTGCCCCAGAGCGCATTGGGCAACGTGTTTTGCTAAGTTCAAGAGACTTACCCCAACGAGGGGGCTGCTATGTGCAATCTATTGCAGTGCCACAAAGTAAACCTTATGTTTTGCCCGACAGTATTTCTTTTCAAGATGCAGTGAGCTTGCCCAATTTGCAACTGGCCTTGGCATTGTTGCAAGCAGCCAATTTAAATCCAACTGCAGAAAAACGGGCTCTTCTCATTACGGGCGCTGCTGGCGGCGTTGCTGGTATGTTGTCGCAACTCGCCAAGACCCATGGCTTTCAAACCATTGGAACAGCTCGCACATCCATTAAGCGTGACTTTGCCCTTGCCAATGGTTTTGATGTTGTCCTCAATTCAAATCCAGAGTCGCTTTACGAGGATGTTCTGAAAGCCACGGCTGGCTTGGGTGTGAATTTGGCCTATGACCACTTAGGCGGTGCCTATTTACCCGCATGCATACGAAGTTTAAGTGCATTAGGAACCGCCATCTCATACAACGTCATTACTGGCCAGCCCAGCGTGGATGTTTTCTCTGTCATGCGTGAGCTGTTGTCCAAAAGCTTGGGAGTTCGATGCTTCTCAATGCACACCTTTGATGAGAATGAAAGCAATCGCCGCCAATTGATGCAACAAGCCATTGATTTCATGGCATCTGGAAAAATTCGCGCGCCTCTACCAACGGTGATGGCTTTGAACGAAGTTGTTCAAGCACACATCATTTTGGACAAAGGCGAGACCCTTGGAAAAATCGTATTGAATCCTCAGTAAGAAGGATTTTTAATTTTAATTTGGATGGAGACACAAAATGAAACTTGAAAACTCAAAAACTAACTTAATGAAAAAGACCTTGATGTTGACCCTGCTGGTCAGTTGCGCTGCGTTTGCGCAAAACTACCCTGATAAAAATATCAAAATCATGCAAGGCTTTGCGCCAGGCGGTAACGCAGACGCCATTGCGCGTACAGTGGGCTCAGAAATTTCAAAAAGTGTGGGTCAACCGGTCGTTGTTGAGGCTCAGGCTGGTGCAGGGGGTACCATTGCAGCCACCACCGTGGCCAAGGCCAAGCCTGATGGTTAACCTTGCTGCTAGCGACGGGAGGTCATGCTGTTGCAGGAGCGATTTACAACAATCTCAATTACAAAACTGTTCAAGATTTTGAGATGGTCAGTACCATTACCTACTTTCCGTTTTTGATTGTGATCAATGCAGAAAATAAGATAGCCAATTTTCCAGCGCTTTTGACTCAGGCCAAAGCCAATCCTGGAAAAATTGCATACGGCACCGCAGGCATTGGTTCTACGCACCACTTGGCGGGTGAGTTGCTGGCAAGCATGGCCAAAGTCGATTTGCTCCATGTGCCTTATCGGGGAGATGCAGGTTCCATCACAGCCCTTTTGGCTGGTGATGTGCCCTTTATTATTGCACCGCCTACAGCGGTGCTCACCAACATTAAAGCAGGCAAACTGAAAGCCATTGCAGCCACTGGCCCTCAGCGCTGGGTTGGCTTGCCTGATGTGCCCACCGTTGCAGAGCAAGGTGTGCCTGGCTACGATGTGCGTTCTTGGGCTGGCTTAATGGCGCCTGCCGGCACACCCAAGCCTGTCATTGACAAATTGAACGCAGAAACATTGAAAGCCATTCAACTCCCTCACGTGAAGACGCGCTTGGAAGAGATGGGTGGCGATGTTCGGGGCAGCACACCAGATGAGATGAAAAACATGGTGGCTTTTGAAACTCAAAAGTGGACTCAAGTGGTCAACAATGCCAAAATTCCTAAACAATAATCAGTTACCGACATAAGGTTCAAAATGTCCCTCATCAAAATTCGCAAACGCAGCTTGATCATTGAAACGCAATTCCATGAAGGTGGACCTGTTGCCGATGTCCCTCTCAAGCTGGCAGCAGCTTGTGCTGTGATTGAAAACCCTTATGCGGGCCGGTACGAGCCCGACCTTATGCCGTTCATGGCGGAACTGCGCTCATTGGGCACTCTGCTGGCGCAAGAACTGGTGGACACACTTGGCAAAGACAACGTGGAGGTCTACAGCAAAGCGGCCATCGTGGGTGTGAATGGCGAAATGGAGCATGGCGCGGTTTGGCATGAAGCGGGTGGTTGGGCGATGCGCGCGGTACTGGGCGAGCCCAAAGCCATGGTGCCTGCTAGTAAAGCTGTTGCCAATGCCGGGTATCGCTTGATGGTGCCTGTCCATTACATTCACGCCAGCTATGTGAGAAGTCACTACAACAGCATGGAAATTGGCATTCAGGATGCACCTCGCCCTAATGAAATTTTGTATGCGTTGGTGATGGGAACCGGGGGGCGAGTTCACTCTCGTTTAGGCGGCTTAACCAAGGACAAAGTGTCGGTCAATGACGGACAGAGATAGCAGTGTTTGAAGCTAAGTCAAAATTTTTAAACTCAAACTGCTTGTGAATGAACGTGGAAAACCTGATATCGGATCTTTAAAAAAAATACTCTTTGCTAAAAGTTGCAAAGGGTGTTCAAAATTGTTATTTTCTTCCGCGCCAATTCGCACCAAGGGATAAAACTGATCGCCCAATAAGGGCAATCCCAATGCATTCATATGGACCCGCAACTGATGGCGTTGACCAGTGACTGGCTTTAGTTGGTAGCGCGCCAATGCCAGTTCTTTGATGCCATCATCTTGAATCGCGATTTTTGGGGTCGATATGCGCTCAATGCAATCTATCCAAGTCTCGCTGTTGTATTCATTGTGGGGATGAGATTCATCGGTTGTGAGTTCTCGCATTCTGAAAAACTGTATGTCTTCGTCCATCAAGCTTCTGTGTACTAGTGGAAATTTTGGATTCAGCGCTGAGGTTTCAGGCGCCCCGGCTATAGCTTCATAGATTTTTTCAACCTGCCGCAGCCTGAACAATTCTTGGTAAGCATTCCGATCCTGTGCACGGACACTGAGTACGACCAAGCCCGCAGTTTCTCGGTCTATGCGGTGCACGGGTGAGAGTTCTGATAAATTCAACTGTTGCTTCAATTGCACCAGCAGGCTTTGATGCAGGTAGCGGCCGCCTGGGGTAACTGGCATAAAGTGCGGCTTGTCCGCTACCACCAAATAATCGTCCTGAAAAATGACAGTGGCCTTGAATGGCAATTTGGGCTCATTGCGAATGCTGCGGTAGTAGTAAAGATGCGAATCTTTAAGCAGACTATCTTGCGGAGCCATCACGCGCCCAGCCGCATTCAGAATTTCCTGAGCTTCAAATCGCGAAAGCCATTCTTCTCGTGCAATAGCACTGAACTTGGCAGCTAAAAAATCAATCGCAGAAAGCGTGGTGTTGGCAGGAACGCCAACTGTGCTAGGCCCAACGCCGTTGATAACAGTCGGCTTAAACGCGTTGGAAGACGACATCCCACACACCATGCCCCAATTTCAAACCGCGATTTTCAAACTTGGTGAGAGGGCGATAGTCTGGCTTGACGGCAAAACCCCCTTGATCATTGGCTGCTGTATTTTGCAGCAAAGGTTCTGCACTGAGGACTTCCAAAATTTGCACTGCATAAGGTTCCCAATCGGTGGCGCAATGAATGTAGGCGCCAGGTTTGAGACGTGCAGCCAACTTTGCAATCAAAGGTGCTTGAATAAGTCGGCGTTTGTTGTGACGTGACTTGTGCCAAGGGTCTGGAAAGAAAATGTGCACGCCGTCCAAGGACACCAATGGCAGCATGTTGTCAATCACCTCTACAGCATCATGCTGCAAAATTCGAATGTTGTGAATGTCTTGCTCGCCAATGCGTTTGAGCAATGCGCCTACGCCGGGTTCATGTACTTCACAGCATAAAAAGAAATCGCTGGGGCGGACTTTGGCAATGTGTGCGGTGGCTTCACCCATGCCAAAACCAATTTCAAAAATGACTGGGCCGATAGTTGCATCTTGTCCATTCATTCCAAACGCTTTGACCATGTTCAATGTTTCTGGCGCATATTTCAACAAAAACTGAGGGCCCCAAACTTCAAAGGCTTTAGCTTGTCCGGTGGTCGTGCGGCCAGCACGTTTCACAAAGCTTTTGATATTTTTAGGATAGGCGACCGAGGCCGGCGCTTGATTGGCAGAGTCAGAAATCATTTGTTGATTTTAAGGGCTATCGCTCAAGTACTTCTGTGTCCATTCCTGTGTCCAAGTACTCAGGGCTTGATCAAGGTCTGCTGAATCACAAGAATGAAGCTTCAGGGTGCTCAAACCCAAGGTGCTTGCCGCTGTCTGCAAGGCCAAGCAAACAGCCCTTGGCGAACTTAAATCCAAAGCTTTGGCATCATTTTGTTTGGATAACTTTTCACCGTTGACACCCAAAACCAATGGCGTGTGAAGGTATTGCGGATGTTCAAGCCCCAATGCTTCTTGTAACAAATACTGCCGCGCAGTGTTGTCAGTGAGGTCTTCTCCTCGCACAATATGCGTGATGCTTTGCGCGGCATCATCAACGACCACTGCCAATTGATAAGCCCACAAACCGTCGGCCCGCTTTAAGACAAAGTCGCCCACTTCTTCTTGAACATTTTGAACCTGTGATCCCAGCCGACGATCAATCCAACGCACTTCAGGGCAACCCCGAATATGGCTCCATTGAGTGACATTGAAACGCCAAGCTCTGGCAGGCTTGCCATCCAAGCCGTTTCTGCAAGTGCCCGGATAGACCGCAGATTTGTGCCTCTCCAAGCTCAAACCTAAAGACACTTGTTGCTCTTCAATTTCTTTGCGCGTGCATGCGCATGGGTATGCCAAGCCTTTGGCAATGAGTTGATTGAGTACTTGTTGGTAGATGTCGTTGCGCTGTGATTGGTAGATCACTTCGCCATCTGAATGCAATTTACACAAGGACAATTGTTGAAGGATTTTGGCAGCCGCACCGTCAATACAACGTGGCCCGTCCACGTCTTCCATGCGCACCCACCACTCGCCTTGCAATGACCTCGCATCGAGCCAACTGGCCAGTGCCGCCACCAACGAGCCAGCGTGCAATTCACCCGTGGGAGAAGGGGCAAATCTACCGCGAATCATTCAAATTAAAGTGCATCGAGCGCCAGTTCCAAGCCGGAAATGAACGCGTCTTCAACACGGTGGCCAATACACCAATCGCCGCACACACCGATACCTTGCTTTTTACTCAGCATGTGTGTGGCGCCCAAGGGTTTCAGTGTTTTGGCATAACGCCAGCGGTGCACTTCTGCGTGTGCGGGTGTGGCGCGAATGCCTGTGATTTCAGAAAATGCTTTGAGCAATTTGGCTTTCACTCGATCGGGTGTATCTTCCAAATGTTCTTGTGACCAAGCTGCACTTGCTTGAACGGTCCAGCGCTCTACCTGTTCTCGTCCTGGTTTGGAAGATTCACGAGCCAACCACGCCACGCGGTGGTGCACGCTGCGAGCAGCATTCCACTGTGGTCCCAAGGTGATAAGGCCAGGTTGAGCGGCATTGGGAAAAGCCACCATCAGGGTCCAGCAAGGGGCCACTTGTACCTTGCTCAAATCAGATGCGCTTTCCATTTTGATTTTGGAGGTGCGCAACAGGTCAATGGCCTGATCTGATGGGATGGCCAGCAAGACTTGATCGAATCCACTGAAGACCGACTGAGCCCCTTCGGGTTCTTCGCTGTGCAGTTGCCAAAGTTCGGGGTGCAGGGTGTCGCGTTCAATGTTGAACACCTTCGATTCAAAGTGAATGGTATCGGTTTGCACCAAAGGCTGAGCCCAAGCTTTGACCAAGGCGTTCATGCCAGGTGAGGCAACCCAGTGTTTGTCATGGGTGTTGCGCGCAGCTTCCACCACGCGGCCCATAGCGTCCAATACACGAACGGCATTGGCGCTCCAAGGTTTGCAAATGTTGGGAGTGGTGGCCAAAGCTTGCGCAAAGCGCGGGTCACGTACTGTGAAATATTGCGCACCGTGATCGAAGCTGCCATAGTTGGACGAGCGGGTGGAAATTCGGCCACTGGCGCCTTTGCTTTTTTCGAAAACAGTGACGCGGTGGCCAGCTTGCATCAAGGTGCGAGCGCAGGCAATGCCCGCCATGCCGGCACCAATGACCGCAAAATTTTGAACTGGTTTTGTCTGAGTGTTTGTTTTTGTCATGGGGCTACTCTACACGCGATGGTGGGGTTGGAGCAATGCTTGTTTGGTTCTGTCTTGATTCAACTGTAACAACCACCAACTTAATGCATGGCCAATGTTTTTGCCATGGGGATTTCGCCAAGCATATTCCACTTGGCTGATGCGCTGAACGCGACTGACTTTTTTGGCGACGAGGCGGCCAGAGTCCAAATAGGGTTTGGCCAAGCTTTCGGGCAAGAACCCGCCCCCCAAGCCTCTGAGTTGTGCCTCCAATTTGCTGGGCATGTCGGGCACCGTTAAAACGTCTTGGCCGCCTAACAAGCCTATGGTGACCCCTTCGCCGCGCGGCACAGAGTCTGCCACGGCCACGGCGCGGTGTTGCTGAATCAGGGCGTCGCTAAGAGGCTCGGGCGCATTGGCCAAGGGGTGGTGCGGCGCCACGGCATAGACAAAACTGACTTGACCCAAGCTTTCATGCAAGAGTTCTGCGTGGCTGCCGGGCGTCATGAAAACACCCATGGCCAAGTCGGCTTGGCCTGATTTGAGGGCGGCCAAGGTGCCCGAAAGGGTTTCGTAGCGGATTCGCAGCCTTGTGGGAGGCTTCTGGGCCAGAAAGCCTTCGCACAATTCCATGACCACTGACCTAGAAATGATGCTGTCAACCGCCACCGTGAATACAGACTCCCATCCGGTGGCCACACGCTTCACTCGGTTGGCGAGCGCATCCACATCTTGAAGCAGGCGTTTGGCTTCCCTGAGCAATTCCTTGCCAGCCGCGGTGGGCTTGGCTTGTCGGCTGCTTCGGTCAAACAGGAGTACATCAAGAGCGTCTTCAATTTGCCGGATTCGGTAGGTGAGAGCGCTGGGTACCAAGCCGCGTTGTCTTGCCGCTGCTGCGAAACTGCCGGTTTCTTCGATGGCCAGCAATAGGCTGAGGGCATCGGGGGTCAGCAGGTCACGGGAAGGGCTTGGCATTTTTTAAATTCAAATAATTTGAATTATAACAACAAATTTTTAACTATATGTTGAAACCATTGCAATTTAAAGTCCAAGCTTTGAATCTTCAAACCCTTAGGGCACTCAATGATCCAAATTCGCCGTTCCGCTGAGCGTGGTTATGCCGACCATGGCTGGCTTAAATCTTTTCACAGCTTTTCATTTGCGGGCTATTACGACCCTGCCTTCATGGGCTGGGGCAACTTGCGTGTGATCAACGAGGACCGGATTGCGCCTGGTACAGGATTTGGCACCCATGGTCACAAGGACATGGAAATCATCAGCTACGTTATGTCTGGCAATTTGGCCCACAAGGACAGCATGGGCAACGTCAAGGGCATTCCCCCGGGCGATGTGCAGCGCATGAGCGCAGGCAAGGGCGTGATGCACAGCGAGTTCAATCATGCTGAGGGGCAGGCCACTCACTTCTTTCAAATATGGATTGAGCCCAATGTGCTGGGCATTGAGCCGGGCTATGAGCAAAAGACCGTGCCACAAACCAGCAAGCGCGGCGTCTTGAAGGTGGTGGCATCGCCTCAGGGCGAGGGTGATGCTGTGAAGATTTCTGCCGATGCCACTTTGTATGCTGGGTTGTTGGATGGCGCCGAGCGTGCTGCCATTGCATTGAATCCTGCGCGCAAAGCTTATGTGCACCTCATTCGCGGTGAATTGCAAGTAAATGGGCAGGCATTGAAGGGTGGCGATGCAGCGCTCATGCAAGCCGAAACGAATCTTGAACTGACCCATGGCGTCGATGCCGAGGTCTTGGTTTTTGACTTGGCTTCTCAATGATTGAGAAGCTGTAATTTTTTATTTCTTTAGGAGTTCTCTCATGGCTAAAACAGTCGTTATTTATCACTCAGGCTATGGTCACACACAACGTGTGGCTCAGTTTGTGGCTCAAGGCGCCAATGCGGCTTTGATTGCAATCGATGCCGACGGCAACATTGCCGATGCTGACTGGGAAACCTTGGATGCAGCTGACGCCATCATTTTTGGTTCACCGACTTACATGGGCATGGCCTCTTGGCAGTTCAAGAAATTTGCCGATGCATCCTCTAAGCGCTGGTTCACCTCTGCATGGAAAGACAAAGTGGCCGGTGGTTTCACCATTTCTGCCAGTCCCAGTGGCGATAAGTTGTCCACGCTTCAGTACTTCATTACGCTGGCCATGCAGCAAGCCATGATTTGGGTGGGTCAGCCTTCATTGAATGACGGCACCGTCAACCGCATTGGCTCTAACTCGGGTGTGATGGCGCAAGTAGGACCTACAAGCCCTGCGGAAGAAATTCCACAAGGCGACTTGGACACGGCCAAAGCCTATGGAGAGCGCGTGGCTGCAATGGCCGCTAAATTGCGCAGCTAATTTTTGTGCAGCCTGCTTGGCTGCTCGGCATGAAATTTTGAAGCCCTTCAGTGGGCTTCAATACTTTTGGGCTTCAAGCTTTCTAATTCGATGTCGACAGCGCGGCGCTCGTCAAACACAAAGCAGCCGCCTTCGTAGTGCGCGCCGTCGGTTTCTTCAAAGTATTTCAAAATGCCGCCCTCTAACTGATAAGTGTGGGGGAGGCCGTTTTGCTGCATGAAGATGGCTGCTTTTTCGCAGCGAATGCCACCCGTACAAAAACTGATGATGGTTTTGTCTTGCAACTCTTTTTTGTGCGCTAAAAGGGCATCGGGAAATTCGGTGAACTTGCTTAAGCGCCAATCAATCGCGCCCTTGAAAGTGCCTTCGTCTACCTCGTAGTCGTTGCGGGTGTCCAAAATGACCACCGGCCTGCCGTTGTCGTCAAAACCCTGATCTAGCCAGCGTTTGGCTGTGGCAGGTGTGACCGCTGGCGCCCGGCCCTCTGCGGGGCGAATGGTGGGGTGGTTCATCCGAATGATTTCACCCTTGACCTTGACCAGCATTTTTTTGAAAGGTGGCTCTTCAGACCAACTTTCTTTGGGCTTGATGTCTGAAAACCTAGGATCTGTGTGGAGTTCAGAAACAAAACCTCTGACAGCCTCGGCGTGGCCTGCCAAAAATAAATTAATCCCCTCTGAAGCAAGCAAAATAGTGCCTTTTAGCGCCAGCTTCAAACTCCGCGCAAGCAGCAGCGGGCGCAGTTCTTCCGCGTCGGGCAGCGGTACAAACTTGTAACTAGAAATATTCAGAATTTTGTTCACCCCCCTATTGTAGAAAACATCCAAAGCAGCTTCTACAATGAGCTTATGTTTGTTCATTTACGCCTCCACACCGAGTTTTCCATCGTTGATTCCACTTGTCGCATTGACGATGTGGTGGAGGCAGCGGCTGAAGATCAGCAGCCAGCCTTGGCCATCACAGATTTAAGCAATTTGTTTGGGGCTATCAAGTTCTACAAGGCGGCACGTTCTAAGGGTGTGCAGCCTATTTTGGGCGCCGAAATTTTCCTCGAAGGATTGGGTGTAGATCCGCTGGCCTTGTCTAGGGTCATGCTGCTTGTTCAAAGTTCACAGGGCTATTTGAACCTGTCGGAATTGCTTGCGCGCGCATGGACGCAAAACATGGTGAAGAACAATGCCGTGATTAAGTTGGCTTGGCTGCAAGAATTGTCAGAAGGCTTGATTCTTTTGTCTGGCGCCCAAGCTGGGCCTGTGGGTCAGGCTCTGATGCAGGGCGACACCTCGCGGGCTGCCGAAATTGCATTGCAATTCGCGTCCATTTTTACGCATCGTTTTTATTTGGAACTGCAGCGCGCAGGGCGACCCGAAGACAATGCCCATGTGGTGGCAACCGTCAAGTTGGCTTCTAGGTTGAGCTTGCCTGTGGTAGCTACGCACCCTGTTCAGTTTTTGACAGAAGACGATTACGAATCGCACGAAGCGCGGGTGTGTATTTCTGAAGGCGAAATTTTGGGCAATCAGCGCCGTGTTCGTAAGTTCACGCGTGATCAATATTTCAAGTCCGCTGCCGAAATGCAAGCCTTGTTTGCCGATGTACCTAGCGCCTTGTCCAACTCGGTTGAAATTGCCAAACGATGTAACTTGTCTTTGGTTTTGGGCAAACCACAGTTGCCCAATTACCCGACACCTCTCACCGATGGCAAGCCTATGCCTATCGAGGATTATTTCCGCTTGTTGTCGGTAGAAGGCTTGGAAGAGCGTTTGGTGCATTTGTACCCCGACGCCACCAAGCGTGAGATTGAACGCCCCCGCTATGCCGAGCGCTTGGAATTTGAGATCAACACCATCTTGAACATGGGCTTCCCTGGTTATTTCTTGATTGTGGGAGATTTCATCAATTGGGCTAAAAAGAATGGCTGTCCAGTTGGCCCAGGCCGGGGTTCTGGCGCCGGTTCCTTGGTGGCCTATTCTTTGAAAATTACCGACCTCGATCCGCTCCAATACAACTTGCTGTTTGAGCGTTTCTTGAACCCTGAGCGGGTGTCCATGCCCGACTTTGACATTGATTTTTGCCAAGCCAATCGCGATCGCGTGATTGACTACGTCAAAGACAAATACGGCCGTGATGCCGTCAGCCAAATTGTCACCTTTGGCACCATGGCTGCGCGAGCCGCCATACGTGATGTGGGCCGTGTACTTGATATGAGTTACATGTTCTGCGATGGCATCAGCAAGCTCATTCCCAACAAGCCAGGCCAGCACATCACCATCGATGGCGCTATCAAGGCTGAGCCTATTTTGGCCGAGCGCTTAGACAAAGAAGACGATGTCAAAACTTTGTTGGCGCTGGCTCAAAAACTAGAAGGCATGACCCGCAATGTAGGTATGCACGCTGGCGGTGTGCTTATTGCGCCTGGCAAGCTCACAGACTTTTGTCCTTTGTACCAACAGCCAGGTAGCACTTCGGCAGTCAGCCAGTACGACAAAGACGACGTAGAAGCCATTGGCTTGGTGAAGTTTGACTTCTTGGGCTTGGCTACCTTGACCATTTTGGAGTTGGCACGCGACATGATCGTGAAGCGTCACAAAGGCCAAGAGAATTTTGCATTTGAGAATATTCAGCTTGATGATGCTGCCACCTACAAGCTGTTTGCCGATGGCCGCACCGAGTCTGTGTTCCAGTTTGAAAGTCGCGGCATGCAGGGTATGCTTAAAGATGCACGACCTTCCCGCTTGGAAGACTTGATTGCTTTAAACGCCCTGTACCGTCCGGGCCCCATGGATTTGATCCCCAGTTTTGTGGCGCGCAAACACGGCCGAGAAGTGGTGGAATATCCGCACCCTTTGGTTGAAAAAGTGCTATCAGAAACCTACGGCATCATGGTCTACCAAGAGCAGGTGATGCAAACCGCGCAGGTGCTGGGAGGCTACAGTTTGGGTGGAGCCGATTTGTTGCGCCGCGCCATGGGTAAGAAAAAAGCCGAAGAGATGGCTGAGCATCGCGAAATTTTTCGCAAAGGTGCTGGCGTCAATGGCTTGAGCGAAGAAAAGGCCGACGAAGTTTTTGACTTGATGGAAAAGTTTGCAGGCTACGGTTTTAACAAATCACACGCAGCTGCTTATTCATTGTTGGCGTATCACACGGGGTGGCTCAAGGTTCATTTCACGGCGGAGTTTTTCTGCGCCAACATGACCATTGAAATGGACGATACTGACAAGCTCAAGGTCTTGTTTGAAGATGCCTTGAAGTTTGGCATCAGCTTTGATCCACCCGATGTCAATCGCGGCACGCACCGTTTTGAGCCAGTGTCCGACAAAGTTATTCGCTATGGTTTGGGTGCCATCAAGGGCACAGGCCAACAAGCCATTGATGCCATCGTGAAAGCGCGCGAAGAGGGTGGCCCTTTCACCAGTTTGTATGATTTTTGCGTGCGCGTTGATCGCAGTCGGTTAAATAAACGCACAGTGGAGGCGTTGGTCAAGTCCGGCGCCTTTGATTCTTTACAACGCAACCGTGCTTCATTGGCTGCTTCTATTGACCGTGCGTTTGATTTTTCTACTGCCACTGTGGCCAACGCCAATCAGGGCGGCTTGTTCGACATGATGGGTGATGATGCTCATGGCTCTAGCACGCAAGAACCTGAATTGGTGGACATGCTGCCTTGGGGTGTGAAAGAACAACTCACCAATGAAAAAACGGCCGTAGGTTTTTACTTGTCGGGCCATTTGTTTGATGCGGTGGAGCGCGAGGTTCGTTTGTTCGCCAAGCGCAAAATTGACGATCTGATTGACAGCCGAGAGCCACAATTGCTGGCTGGCATTGTGAGCGATTTGCGCATCATCAATGGCCAACGTGGCAAACTGGCCATCTTTAAGTTGGATGACAAAAGCGCTGTCATGGAAGCCACAGCCGATGAGGCCATGATCAATGCCAACCGCCATTTGCTTAAAGACGATGAGTTGGTCATTGTGATGGCCAAGATGCAAGCCGATCGTTTCTCTGGCGGCTATCGTCTGTCGATTCAACAGGTTTGGGATTTGCCATCCGCTCGTTGCCGCTTTGGCAAGTTCTTGCGCGTGTCCGTGAATGGCCGCGCACCCGAAGTGGCACGTTTGGTAAAAGACTTTCCACCCCAGCGCGAAATGACAGAGCAGGGCGAGTTGCTAAGAGGATTACCAGTGCGCTTGAAGTTGGAACGCCGGGGCGACAAAGTGGCTGCGGCGGCTGAACTATTGCTAGGCGAACAAGCCAAATTTTTCCCAAGTGACGCAGCCCTTTCAAGCTGGATAGCCCAAGCCGATCAGGGTAAAGCAGAAATCGTCTACGAAATTTAATTGGGGTCAGAGCAACATTAATTTCCACCCCCAACTGATTGACCAAATTAATGTTGCTCTGACCCCAATTAAATTAATCTTTGGGGCGGAAACTGATTTCTAGAACGGGTGGGACCCGGCCATCTTCGTCTCTGGGGAGGTTGGCGGTTTTGTCGATGGCTTTGAGCACGGCCTCGTCCCAGGCTTTGTTGCCGCTGCTTGACATGAGCTTGCGGCTAATGATGGTGCCATCTGGTGATGTACGAACTTCTACTTCTGCCTTGGGGTTGCCTGCTACATCTTCTGTGAAAGTGATGTTGGGTTTGATGCGGGCGCGAATTCGGCCGGCGTAGCTGGCAGATGGACCTGAGGCTTTCAATGCGGTGCCTTTAGAGTTTTCATCGCCCGAAGCACCCGCCATGCCTTGCATGCGTTTTAAGTTTTCATTGCGAAGCGCTTCGGTGCGCTTTTCTTCTGCTGCTACTTTCTTGGCATCTTCTTTCGCTTTGGCTGCAGCGACCTCTTTCTTCAAGGCCTCTTCTTTTTTCTTCTTCTCGAGTTCCTTGGCCTTTTCCTTCTCTTTCTCTTTGAGTTTTTCCTTGTCTAATTTTGCTTTCTCGAGCTTGTCTTTCTCAAGTTTCTTTTTCTTTTCTAATTCGGCTTCTTTTTTCTCTTGAAGTTTCTTTTCTTTTTCTTTTTTCAATGCTATGTCGGCAGCTGCTCGCTCGGCCGCGGCATCGATTTTGGGAGGCGCTGGCGGTGTAGGCTTGGGCTCTGGTTTGGGTTCGGGTTTAGGCTCTACCGCCTTGACAGGTTCTGGTGGAGGCACAGGTTGGGGCGGTGTCGGCTCGGGCTCATTGGCTGCAGGTGCAGCCTCCAAAGGCACAGCAGACCACAACTCGGCCGACGCTGACAAAGTGTTGGGCTGAGTCTTCCACTGGACGCCCAAGGTGAGCGCAGCCAATAAAAGCAAATGCATGAACAACGCGAACGCCATAGAACGACCCCATCCACCTGTCGGTGGTGGCGCAAATTCCATGTGATGACTGGCGTTCATGTGGCGAAATAAATGGCGTCTAAGGCCTGGTGGTCTATTAAGTGATGTGATTCAAAGAAGAACGTATGGGCATCTGATCAAGGAGCAAGCTGAACTGAAAGACCTACCCGTTGAATGCCTGCGCGCTGCAAGGTGTCCATGACCTTGACCACCATTTCATATTTGACATTCCGATCGGCACTGATGACAACCGCAGAACTTGTTTGACCTGTTTGAGACAATTGAACTGTGTTGGCCAAGTTGTCAAAGTTTATTTTTGAGGTTTTGGCATCGTTCACCATTTCAAGACTGCCGTCCTTCTGAACCACAATTTGAATTACTTGATCGGGCTGTTTGGCGGCTTTGCCAACACTGGGCAAATCAATCACGCTGGGTGTGATCATGGGCGCAGTGACCATGAAAATGATGAGCAATACCAACATCACATCGATGAAGGGCACCATGTTGATTTCATTGATGGTGCGACGACCGCGACCGCGAGAGGAAACAGCTGGCATGTGTGTGCTCCCTGAAAATCAGTGACCTGATGCTGATAAGCCAGTACTGGCAGGGTTGACGCCCCCTGAGCCTGCCGAGCCTCCTAAGCTTCTTTGCAAGATGTTAGAAAACTCTTCGATGAATGTTTCCAATTTGATGGCTACGCGGTCAATGTCGCGGGCAAAACGGTTGTAAGCCACCACGGCTGGAATGGCTGCAAACAGGCCGATCGCAGTGGCCACCAAAGCCTCTGCTATGCCCGGCGCAACGGTAGCCAAGGTCACTTGTTGCATGCTGGCCAAGCCTGTGAAGGCATGCATGATGCCCCACACGGTACCAAACAAGCCGACATAGGGGGAAACGGAGCCCACTGAGGCCAGGAAAGACAACTGCGCCTCGGCCACATCCATCTCGCGCTGGAAACTGGCTCGCATTGCGCGACGTGCACCATCTAGAAGCGTGCCTGTATCGGAAATTCGACGCTCGCGCAATTTTTGATACTCGCGCATCCCACTTGCAAAAATGCGCTCCATAGGACCTGACAATTTTGAGTTTTGAACTGCGGCAGAAAACAAATCGTTCAAGCTAATGCCCGACCAAAACTGTTGCTCAAACTCTTCATTCAAAGTTTGAATGCGTTTGATGGCGGTGAGCTTGCCCACAATGGCGGCCCAACTGGCAATTGAAATGGCCATCAGAATGACCATGACCAGTTGCACCACAAAGCTGGCATGCAACACAAGTTGAATGATGGACATGTCTTGGTTCATTGAAGTGCTTCCAAAATTTTGGCCGGTATACGGCCGGGTTTGAGGGTTTGGCTGTCGACCCAGCCAAGTCGGATCGTGCCTTCAGCCAGTAATTTTCGTTCACCCTGTGCCGCAAGCCAAGCTTTTTGCGTCAACACCAAACTGGCTCGGCCAGCTTCTAAAGTTTGAGCCGTCACTTCAAGTAAATCGTCTAAGCGAGCAGGTGAAAAGTATTTGACCTGCGTTTCGCTCACGACAAACATGCCGCCGCATTCATCTTTAAGGGAATGCTGTTCAATGCCCAAGGAGCGTAGCCACTCTGTTCGAGCGCGCTCAAAAAATTTCAAATAGTTGGCATAGAAAACGATGCCACCGGCATCGGTGTCTTCCCAGTAAATCCTGATTGGAAATTGGTAGGCGGTTTTCATGCCCGTGCGCGGCCTGCCTCGCGGTCGGCTTGAACTTCATGCGATCGCAGTTGTGGCGCCAAGCCTTCCAAAACAGCGTTCACGTATTTGTGGCCATCGGTGCCACCAAATTCCTTGGCCAATTCAATGCATTCATTCAAGCTGACACGCCAAGGGACATCGAGACAATGTTTCATTTCGAAAACGCCAATCCACATGACGGCGCGTTCGATGGGAGAAATTTCAGCCATGCTGCGATCGAGCAGAGGCAAAATGAGTTTGTCTAAGTCCACAGCCTGTTCTGAGCAACCATACAAAAGCGCATCGTAATGGGCTGAGTCGGCTTTGTGAAATCCAGACAAATCGCGTGTGAACAAGTCAATGTCTGCCGCTTCGTTTTTGCCAACCAAGACTTGGTACAAAGCTTGAAGAGCAAACTCACGTGCGCGACTGCGAGCCGATTTACTGGCAGACTTGCCTGGTTTGCGAGCCGCCGGTTTGCTGCTTTTTTCAGGCAACTCGTTCATGCCAGTTCCTCATCGTCCAATTCGTCAACGCCTGCAGACAAGTCTTCCAAGAGCATGGCCATTTCAACAGCCACCCGAGCAGCATCACGGCCTTTTTCGGTTTGACGCGCAACGGCTTGCTCT